>ENA-OQAZ01000603-OQAZ01000603.1-human-gut-metagenome-genome-assembly--contig:-NODE-603-length-19579-cov-3.166153_pt1 | contig 19579 bp, 21 predicted proteins | sample MGYA00242737_ERZ504531 | MGnify/ENA primary metagenome ERZ504531 (study PRJEB26092, sample SAMD00036244) | human gut metagenome | host: Homo sapiens | study: EMG produced TPA metagenomics assembly of... | reverse complement strand
CACTGGATTCCTTTCGGGTTTCTATGTAATCAGAGGGTCACAGGTCTCCGTTTCACTTCGGTCGTTGCAAAACGAGTGCCACTGGCACTCTGCAACCCTCTGGAGAAGGACTAACCGCCTACCGTTATGGTAGCACCCATGTTTCGATTATAACAGTTAAAAATTACCGGTGCAATATAAAGTTGGTAGAGTAGCATCTGTTAGTCGTGGAAGAGAATCTTTTCGACCAGGCGTCCGGTGCCAAAACGGTGCCAAGAAATTGAGCAAATAAAAATACATGGTGCAGATTATCCGTTTTTCACTGTATTTTGGAGAGAAAAGCATAAAAAATATGAGATAAAACGGGATTAAAGTATCGTGAAGGTGGACGTACTGTAGGATCAGGACGTGTTGCTACAATCATCGAGTAATATTCGTGATGGCATTGAGCCGTGCAAATAAGTAAATAATATCAGGGAAGAGTGCTTGCATTCTTCCCTGTATTTTTTTGCTTATTTATAGGGCGAATCCCGCGATTGAATGAGTCAGTCGAAAAATCCCACGCTATATCTGATTTTTCTGAATCAAATAAATCTTAAGAGCAAGTTCTATTTCCGTATGTCTGGAATTATCTCTCAAATCAATTTCAAGTAAATCACAAATTTTCTGAAACCGATATTTCACAGAATTATAATGTAAAAAAAGCTTTTCAGATGCCAGCTTTAAATTCCATCCACAGTTGATGATAGACTGTAGTGTTTCAATCAGGTTTGCATGATGCTGGTCATCGTATTGCTGCAGAGGCTTTACATATTTATCGCAGAATTCAATTGCCTCGTTATTGGATGAAATAGAAAATAATAAGCGATAGATTCCAATCTGATCATAAAAGAACAGACGGTTAAATTGCTGAATCTGATAGACAGTCTGGATGACCTGCTTTGCCTGTTGGTAGCTGTTGTGAATATTGATAATATCATCTACATACATTCCAACTCCCATTGAAATAGTAAAAGGAACGGCGTTCAACAGACTGTGCTGGATTTGACTGAATGTATCTGCAAGGGTTTTACGGGCGCTGACAGGCAGTTTTCCAGTGATCAGAAAGGCAATAAAGTCACTCTGTGAATAATAAATAGTGGAAGGGAATGCCTGCTTGATATACTTAATAGAAGTATCAAAAATCTGGTCTGTATATTTCTGAAGCTTTTCATTTGTTCCGGTATCCAGATTACGCAGATAATACTTTTTAATATTGTTTATATCGATGATCGCAACAAATCCGCCGCCGTCCAGATTCCAGCCGTATAAATGGGCACGTGTATTGATCTCTTCACGCGTTTTGACGTTGTTAAGCATTAGATCACCTACAAAAGAAGAGTAATATTTCTCTTCGATCATTCGGTTACTGATTCGGATCTGCATACGCAGGATAATTACGATACTGGCATATTCAATCGCTGTTTTGTAGATATTGGAGTCAGTATCCGGATATGTCCGGTCAGAACGGTCAGAAAGAAGCATAATATATCCAAATTTCTGCTCTTTATTGACAACGTCGATACACTGATATTTCTCTCGGTATTCATTTAAAATAATTTCATATGATAATCCCTTCAGATAAAGACTATCCTCGCTTACATTTTCAGAAAAATATACTTTGTGGAAAACAGTATCAACATAGGCAGTCGGTTCCTGGATCAGAGTACTCAGTGTTTGCAAAATTTGATGGATAGAGCGGTCATTTATTGCCAGTTCCAGGAAACTCTCGTGAATCTTGGAAGATTCTTTTAGCTGCTCCGCCTGTTTGGATATAATTCCGGACAGGGTTGGATTGATAATGTCGGCAAATGCGTAGATTGCCGGACAGTAGATCAGTGGCAAAGCTTTTTCATCACAAAGTTTTTTGGCATTTTCCGGAATAACCTTTATGTACCGGTCCGATTTGACAATTAGTGCACTGATATTTCTTGACAACAGCTTGCTGATGAAATCAAGAAAAGAATTAGGCGTCTTTTCCAGGGCATAGGTCGTTGTGATCACAACTTCATTTCCTTTTAACCACTGGAAGCCGGAGTATCAACGACGGTTACTGTGGAGATTTCTCTGTGTACACCGAGATTTCCGGAAATAAGTTTTAATCCCTTAATAGTTGGCAGTTGTAATAGTTCTTCGACAGTCATTTTTAGTCTCCTTGTAATAAAATTGTATCTTAAATACAAAAACTGATAAAATAATTATATCACAAATACAAAAAAATGATGTCGAATATAAAAAAATCAAGATAAATTTGTACATGATATATATAGAAAGCAAAGTTATTAAGTTGTAAACTTATCATCAACAAGAGGAAACTGGATAACAAAAAAGGAACATGAAAGAAGAAAGGAAGAGAGTATATGGATTATGTAGAGATTTCTAATTCAATGATCGTGTATTTGCTTTGTGGTATTACTGTAGCAATTGCATTTGTCCAGGCTGTTCTTTATATCCGAATGGCAAAGAAAATGACAGTGAAGGCAAACATTCCGGCAACAGTGCCGAAGACAGCATTCAGAGTCGGTCTCATTTCCGCAATCGGACCTGCACTTGGTGTATTTATCGTAATGGTTGGTCTTATGACTTCGATCGGAGGTCCAATGGCATGGCAGAGACTTTCCATCATTGGTGCAGCACCGACAGAGCTTACTGCAGCAACGCTTGGTGCTGAGGCGGCAGGCGCAGAGCTTGGAGGAGCTGGATTTACACTGAAAGTTATGGCTGTCAGCTGGTTCGTAATGGCACTCAACGGAGCCGGATGGCTGGTTGTAACAGGTCTTTTTACACCTGCACTTGAAAACTTAAGAACAAAGATGAGCGGTGGCGATTCAAAATGGCTGGTTGTAATGAGTGGGGCCTGTTCACTTGGTATCTTCGGTTATCTGGATGTCAACGAAATTGGTAAAGGATGGGGAAATGCAGCAGCCGTTGCCGGTGGTATTATCGGAATGGCAATCCTTGAAAAATTTGTAGCAAAGAAAGTTCCAAAAATCAGAGAGTACAATCTTGGTATTGCAATGATCATCGGAATGTTATTTGCAATCATCTATGATATGGCAGTTGGAGCATAGGAGGGTATGATTATGGAAAATAAAGAATTAATGTCAGAATGGAAAAAGAATAGTATTAGAATCGGTACTCCTACAAACCTGCTCGCAGCATTTACATCATTTATACCGGTTATCTGGCTGTGTATTACCTATAACTGCTGGCCGGATCCGAAAGTAGTACTTGCAGGATGGGGAATGGTTGCATTATCATTTGGTGCATTCTATGTTGTTGAACCAATTTCTTACTATGCAGCTCTTGGACTTACTGGTACATATTTAAGTTTCCTTTCAGGAAATATCGGTAACATGCGAGTTCCATGTGCAACAATGGCTCTTGAAACGACGGAGAGTGAACCGGGAACGCTTCAGGCAGAGGTGGCTTCTACAATGGCAATCTGTGTTCTATTATTACAAACCTGATCGCTACAACAGCAGCTGTTTTAGTAGGATCAGCAGTTGTATCCGTACTTCCAGATGTTATTGTATCCGCTCTTACAAAATATGCAGCAGGTGCAATTTTCGGAGGAACTTTTGGAACCTATGCATTGAAATATCCTAAAGTTGCCATCTTTGGTATGGGACTTCCGCTTATCCTTAAATTTACGATCGCTCCTCCGGCATGGGTACTTATCGTTGTGTCTGTATTCGGAAGCCTTGGATTTGCAAGACTGTTATATGTAAAAGAAAAGAAAAACTGCTTAGTGGGAAATGAATAAAAAGCAAAAGATTCATAGAGAAAAGAGGGAATAAGCATGAGTATGTGGAAAGAATGTGAAGGTTTACAGGAAGAACTCGTAAAAATACGAAGAGAGTTGCATCAGATTCCGGAATTTGGTTTTGATCTTCCGGAAACGCAGAAATATGTAACAGATAAATTGGATGAACTCGGAATTCCTTATAAATGTTCAGGAACAGACAGCAGTATCATTGCAGAAATCAAGGGTGGGCAGCCAGGTAAGACGGTTGCACTTCGTGCAGATATGGATGCACTTAAGATTACGGAGCAAATGATGTCGATTATAAGTCCAAACATGAAGGTCTGATGCATGCCTGTGGACATGACAATCATATCGCAATGCTTCTTGGAGCTGCAAAAGTTTTGAATGCACACAAAGCAGAAATTAAAGGAAATGTAAGACTTCTGTTCCAGACCGCGGAAGAATTATCCAAAGGCGCAGAGATTATGATCAAAGATGGTGCAATGGATGGTGTAGATGCTGTATTTGGACAGCATATCGGAAGTATCATCAACAAAGATATCCCTGCAGGAAAGGTAATTGTTACTCCTGGATGCTGTATGGCGTCATTTGACAGATTTGTGATCCATGTAAAAGGAACAGGTTGTCATGGCTCTACTCCGGAAAAAGGAACAGACCCGATTACAATGCGTCTCATATTGTAATTAACCTGCAGGAAATCATTGCACGTGAAGTTTCCGCAGTAAAAGCTGCAGTTGTAACAATTGGTTATTTCCATGGTGGTGTTGCTTATAATGCAATTCCAAGCGAAGTAGAAATCGAAGGAACGATCCGGCACTGGAGGAGCCAATAAGACAGTACCTTGCAAAACGAATTGAAGAGATTGCAAAGAGTACAGCAGCAACATTCAGAGGAACAGCAGAAGTTGAGATGGACTGGGGAGCACCTCCGGTAATCAATAACGATGAGATGGCAGCACTTGTAACTGAAGCCGCAAAAGAAGTTGTAGGTGAAGAGGATGTTGTAAGTAAAGTTCCGGCACCAAATATGGCAGGAGAGGATTTTGCATACTACTTACAGAAAGTACCCGGAGCATTTTTCTTCCTTAGTTCTTCTAATCCGGTAAAGCATACGGATGTTCCTCATCATAATCCACACTTTAATGTAGATGAAGACGTGCTCTACAAAGGATCAGCAATGTTTGTAAAGATTGTAGAAGCTTATCTGAAGTAGTATAATAAAGCAAAAAAGGCAGGATAAGAGTATGAATGCACAGATGATGATTTTATTGTATGCGGTACTATTGTTTGTAGTGATCTATTTTATGATGGTAGTTCCGGGAAAGAAAAAGAATAAAAAAATGCAGGAACTCCATGATTCGATCAAGGTTGGAGATGAGGTTCTTACAATGGGAGGGATTATCGCAACAGTAAAAGAACGGGATGGTGAAATCCTTACAGTAGAGATTGATCCGGAAAAAGAAATCTGTATGAAAATTCTGGTCTATTCTGTATCTACGATTCGTAAATAAGAGCTAAGAGCAAAGGGTGTTTCTCTGTAATATACCAGAAAAACACCCTTTTTAGTATGTTTGTGTACAAGAAAAACTGCCAGTAGCAGTTTTTTTGTAGTTTATAGTTTTTGGAAAATAATAAAAAATCAACCATGCTAAAAATGACCAAAATTCATTTTTTAATTATGAAATTATTGTGACTATTTGATATTGACCATCAGTCATTTTTTTGTATAATATTCTATAGAATAAAAATGTAAAGACAGGGAGATGATTATTGTGGTCAAAGCGGGAAAATGGATAGCAAAACACAGATTTATAATTTTGTTACTGGGGATACTGCTTTTGATTCCGTCATTTATTGGAATGGCGAAGACAAGAATTAACTACGACTTGCTCAGTTACCTTCCGGAATCACTGGAAACAGTAGAAGGACAGGACGTTATGGTGGATGAATATGGTATGGGTGCATTCGCCATGGTTGTTGTAGAGGATACGGACATGAAAGATATCCAGAAGCTGGCAGATCAGTTTAATAAGGTTGATCATGTCGAAAAAGTATTATGGTATGGTGATGTGGCAGATCTTTCACTGCCGGTAGAGATGATTCCATCCGATTTGAGAAAAGCCTTCTACAACGGAGATGCGACACTGATGCTTGCATTATTTGACAATACGACTTCATCTGACGAAGCAATGAATGCAGTCGGTGAGATGCGTAAGATTGCCAGCAAACAGTGTTTTATTGCAGGTATGACAGGTGTTGTAGCCGATATCAAGAATGTAGCAATGAAAGAAGTCCCGATTTATGTTGTAATTGCGGCAATTCTTTCTTTTCTGGTGTTGGAAATTACCGGAGAATCCTTCCTGGTACCGATTTTTTTCCTGATCAGTATAGGTGCAGCAATTGTATATAATCTGGGAAGTAACATTTTCCTTGGCGAGATCTGTTACATTACAAAAGCGCTGACGGCGGTATTGCAGCTGGGTGTTACGATGGATTACTCCATTTTCCTGCTGAATAGCTACGAAGAGAACAAGCGCCGTTTCCCGGGAGATAAGAACCGTGCGATGGGACATGCGATTTCTAATACATTCAAATCCATTGTAGGAAGTTCTGTCACCACAGTAGCAGGATTTGTAGCTCTTTGTGTTATGACATTTGCACTTGGTCGTGATCTTGGTATTGTTATGGCAAAAGGTGTTATCATTGGAGTGCTTTGCTGTGTAACAATCCTTCCGGCAATGATTCTTATCTTTGATAAACCGATTGAAAAAACCAAGCATAAACCGCTGATCAAGAGCATGGATAAGGTTTCGACATTTATCACCAAACATTACAAAGTATGGATCGTTGCTTTCCTGATCTTGCTTATTCCTGCTATTTATGGCAATAATCATACAAAAATTTATTATAATATTGCACAGTCACTTCCACAGTCACTTCCATCAAATGTGGCAAACAGTGAACTGAAAGATGACTTTGATATGAGTACAATGCATATAGTTATGGTAGATAAAGACATGGATGCCAAAGAGAAAAAGGCAATGATGAGTGAAATTGATGATGTCAAAGGTGTAAAATGGACACTTGGACTTAACTCCATCGTTGGATCTTCTATTCCGGAATCGATGATCCCGGATGATGTAAAGAGTATGCTTCAGGGTAAGGATACCGAGTTGATGTTTGTATGTACCAAGTATGAGTCTGCAACTCCGCAGGTCAACAAACAGATCAAACAGATTGATAAGATTGTAAAATCCTATGATAAGTCTGGAATGGTAATCGGTGAAGCACCACTGATGAAAGACCTGCAGGATGTAACAGATATCGATCTGACAAGGGTTAACGTTATTTCAATCGCAGCAATCTTTATTATCATTTTGCTTATATTTAAGTCCATCTCGCTTCCGATCATTCTGGTTTCGGTTATCGAGTTTGCGATTACGATTAATATGGCGATTCCGTTCTATCAGGGCAAGAGTCTTCCGTTTGTTGCAAGTATCGTTATCGGAGCAATCCAGTTGGGAGCAACCGTTGATTATGCAATCCTTATGACGACCAGATATCAGAAAGAACGTATGAAAGGCAAGAGTAAGAAAGAATCTGTTGCGATTGCACACAGAATCAGTATGCCATCGATCATTACTAGTGGATTGAGCTTTTTTGCGGCAACATTTGGTGTGACTTGTTATACACAGGTTGATATGATCGGTTCTATCTGTGAACTTCTTTCAAGAGGAGCAATCATCAGTGTGATCGTAGTACTGACTGTCCTTCCGGCAATGTTCCTGATCTTTGATCCGGTCATCTGCAGAACAACTGCTGGATACAGAGTGAAAAAAGATAAAAGTAAAACAGTTGCAGAGCCGACAGCATAGGCTCTGCTGAAAAGGGAGCAGGCTTAACTGATTGAAATCAGCAAAAAGCTTGTTCCTTTTTGCTGTCATACACTTAGAGAAAAATGGCATCTGAAGAAGCTTTTTGTATGTTGAAAATGGGAAGAAATGGCTGTGTACAGACCTTTCCGGAAAATAGAAGGTTGTTCTTTTGATTAAAATAGTATATACTATCTTAGTGTTACCCCAAAACATTCAAGAAAGGATTACATTTATGAAAATGCAGAAAAAACGAATCGTACAGTGCGGACTTTCTCTGATCTGTGCATTCGGTATCGCGCTGTCGGGGATGTCGGTACATGCAGAAGAGGTGGACAGCCTCGAAGATAAGACCAGTAATCTACAGAGTCAGTTGGAAGGGATCAACCAGGATCTGGTTACGATCAGCAATGAAATCGCTGAGACAGAAGTGAAAATTGAAGAGTCTAATAATGAAGTATTCCGTTTGGAAGCATCGCTCCAGATTTCCCGTAATAACGAGGAAGTACAGTATGCAAACATGAAGACTCGAATTAAGTACATGTATGAAAATGGTTCGGACACGCTGCTTTCTATGGTATGTGAAGCAAAAAGTATGGGAGAGTTCCTGAACCGTGTAGACTTTATCCAGAATATTACAAAGTATGATAAGGATATGCTGGAGAATATGGTGAAAGTACGTGAAGGTATTGAAGAGCAGGAGGCTGAACTGAAAAGCAGGCAGCAGGAACTGCTTGACCTGCAAAGCCAGCTGGACAGTGAACAGGCAGCGTTGCAGGCAAAAGCAGAAGAGACTTCGACAGACCTTGCCACGGTAAATGCACAGCTTGAGGCGGCACGTGCGGCACAGAAAAAGCAGGAGGAGGAAGCCCAGAGGAAAGCGGATGAGCAGTTGGCAAAAAAGGCACAGGAAGAGACAAAGCAGGCGTCAGCTTCCGCCGGAAGTAATACATCTGCGGGCAATAATTCCGGGAACAGCAGTTCTTCTGGCAATGATAATCCTTCTAACAACAATTCATCGAATAATACTAGTTCCGATTCTTCCAATTCCGGAAGCGGTGGCTATGTGATCCCATCAGGCGGTCTTACCCCGTCAAAGGGAAGGATCTGGTATAATGGACATACCGAGACTTACTATTCTCAGAAGGTACTTCCGGGAGGAGGGCTTGCGATCCCAGGACGTCACATAGCAAGTGACGGAACAATCCGGGATGCCGATGGATACATTGTTTTGGCAAGCGATGATTACCCGAGAGGGACAGTTGTAGAGACGTCACTTGGCGCCGGAAAAGTATATGATACCGGAAGTGGATCCGGAAATATAGATTTGTATACAGATTGGTAAAAGAAAAGCAGGGCAGTAAAAGGTTTATCCTTTTACTGCCCTGCTTTTGAATTTAATGGGAATATGTATTTTCGGTGAATCGAAAAGGCATATTTTGCTTTGTACTGGAGAAATCCGGTTACTGTGCTTCGTAGGTTGCCTTAGCGTCACGTATCAGCTTGTCGAATTTGTCTGCATCCCATGCAGCACGTCCCGTAAAGAGTCCATCGATGGATGGCTGAACGATCAGTTCATTTGCATTGCCCGGATTTACGCTTCCACCGTATAATACAGGAATCTTGTCTGCTTCTTCGCCGAAAATTTCACGGAGGCATCCTTTGATAACTTTGTGCATCTCTTCAGCATAGTCAGCTGTTGCCGGAGTTCCGTTTACACCAATAGACCATACCGGTTCGTAAGCAACCCAGATCTTGTCCACCTGAGAAACGGGAACATCATGGAATCCGACTTTAAGCTGTGTGCGGAGTACTTCTGCACTGATTCTGAAATCTTTTTCTTCTGCGGTCTCACCGATACATAATAAAGTAGTGAAGCCATGGTTTAATGCTGCTTTTACTTTTTTGTTTTCTTCTGCATCGGTTTCACCAAATACGTGACGTCTTTCAGAATGACCGATCATAACAAGATCAAGACCAAGCTCTTTTAACATAAGAGGAGAAATTTCCCCGGTAAACTGTCCCTGGTCTTCCCAACACATATTCTGGGCGCCGAGAAGTACATAGTCTCGATCTACATTTTTCGTAGCACTTTCCAGTGTTGTGTAAGAGGATGATGAAAAGTTCAATCTCATCACGGCTGATATCCTTCGTATTTTCTACAAGTTTCTGCAGGTAAGCAACGGTATCCTGAATATTTTTGTACATTTTCAGGTTGCTTCCAAAATAAAGTTTCTTCTGCATAGTGTCCTCCTTTAGATTTTATCAATATTAGATTCTGAGAAAATTATACTACTCGGATAAGGAAAAAACAATGGTAGAAACGAAAGCGAAACCACGAAAAAATACGTTAAATAATAAACAAACGAAAAAACGAAAGAAAACGAAAAGATAAATGGAATAATATGTTTAAAATGCATAAAAATACGATGCGGAAAATATAAAAACTTACGAAATGGTAAAAAGTGTTGCGAAAACGAATGAAAACGACTATAAAAATAAAAACATAAAACAAAAGGAAAAACAAATTAAAATAAAACAAAACGAAAGGAAGAACGAAAATGAGCGAAACAATTTTTAAACCAGTAACAGCTATCACAATGGGAGATCCGGCAGGTATCGGACCAGAGATCGTAGTGGGAACTATGCTTGATAAAGAAATTCATGAATGCTGCAAACCGTTTGTGATCGGAAGCATTGCGATTCTCGACAGAGCAGCAAAAGTACTTGGTAAAGAATTAAAATATAATAAGATTGAAGATCCTTCAGAAGCAAAATATGAATATGGTACAGTTGATGTGATTGAAACAGGTGATTATGACACCGATTCTATCAAATGGGGTGAAGTTCAGGAACTTGCAGGACAGATGGCAATTGACTGGATCATGAAATCCATTGAACTTGGAATGGCTAAGAAGGTAGATGAGTTTCTACAGCACCAATCCACAAAGGAGCGATCAAACTGGTTGGCATCAAAGAACCTGGACATACAGAAATTTATCAGAACCAGACACATTCGCCATATGCTCTTACAATGTTCTCTTGCCATAAACTGAGAGTATTCTTTGTAAGCCGTCATATGTCACTGGTTGATGCATGCCACTATGCAACAAAGGATGTCATCCTTGAAGATGTAATCAATATCGATAAGGAACTTCGTAAAGTCGGAATCGAAAATCCACTGATCGCTGTAGCTGGTCTGAACCCACATAATGGAGACAACGGATTATTCGGAACAGAAGAAATCACAGATATCGGACCGGCGGTTAAAGCAGCTCAGGAAAGAGGAATCAATGCTGTTGGACCATGCCCGGCAGATTCTGTATTCCATATTGGTAAATCAGGAAAATACGATGCAATCCTTTCTCTGTACCATGATCAGGGACATATCGCTTGTAAGACACTTGACTTCGAAAAGTCTGTAACACTTACATTTGGTCTTCCGTTTATCAGAAGTTCAGTAGACCACGGAACAGCATTTGATATTGCGGGAAAAGGAATCGCAGACTGCGTCAGCCTGATCGAATCCACAAAGGTAGTAGCAGAATACGCAGCAAAACAGCATGCTAAGAATGCATAAAGAAAAGTTTTAGGAGAGGTATTATAGAAAGCGAGGAATCAGTCATGCCACTTATCGGATCCGTTGCAGATGACCTTACCGGAGCAACAACTACGGGGGTATTACTTGCAAGAAGCAAGGCCAGAACAGCAGTATTCTTTAATGTAGAAGCAGCGATGAAAGCAGAGGGTGTAGACGAACTGGATGCGATCATCATCAGCAGCAATAGTCGTCCGCTTCCTGCAAATGAAGCTTATGATAAAGTAAAAGACGCAACCATAGCCTTAAAGAGCATGGGAGCAAGATATTTTCAGAAACGTATTGATACGACAATGCGAGGCGGCATCGGAGTTGAGATTGATGCAATGCTCGATCAGCTCAGTGAAAATACGGTAGCGGTTGTAGTACCTGCAATGCCACAGTCCAGAAGAATTCTGGTGGGTGGATACTCTGTGATCGATGGAGTGGCACTGATCAATACACCGGTTGCACAGGATGTAAGAACACCTGTAAAAGAAAACTACGTACCACGTCTTCTGGAAGGACAGACCAGAAGAAAAGTCGGACTTGTAACACTTGATAAAGTGCTTGCGGGCGATGAAGCTATCAAAGAAGCACTTGCAAAAGAACGTGCAGACGGATGCCAGGTAATCGTGGTAGATGCAATCACGTTGGAAGATGTGGAAAATATTGCACAGGCATGTATTTCACTGAATTGGGATGTGGTATCTGTAGATCCGGGACCGTTCACATCAAAACTCGCTTATTACAGAGATATCATTGGAGTTGAAGAGCCGAACCTTCCACCACAGGGAGATGAGACAGGAAAGACAGTACTGATCGCTGCTGGAAGTGCAACTCCTGTTACGAAAAAGCAGATGGAAATCCTCTGTCAGGATGAACGGCATGTACGCATCAGTGTTGAACCGATACCGCTGATTGATGGCGGTGAGGCAGCCCTTGATGAAGTATATAAAGCAGTAAATAAAGCAGTTGCACTTATGAAAGCAGCAGTTCCGCCGAGAGCGATTCTTTTTGAAACCGCATTACACGGAGAACTCCTGAACCTGGATGAAGAAGATGCAAAGCGTCACTATGCAGGCGGAATGAGTGCAAACCGTATTAACGCAGGTCTTGGGACAATTATCCAGCAGGTTCTGGAAGTTGTCGGAAAAGATAAAGTAGCAGGTCTTTATACAACCGGAGGAGACACCATGGTAAATGTATGCTACCAGCTTGGTGTAGAGTGTATAGAGGTTCTGGACTATGTAATTCCGCAGACTGACATTGGTCGTCTGATTGGCAGCCTGTACAGTGGACTTCCGGTGGTAGGAAAAGGTGGACTTACCGGTAATGACAATACGGCATGCGATATCGTGACGAGACTGTTTAATGAAGCGGCAAGAAAGTAATTTCTAAAGAGAGAAATGGAGGAAGAGGAAATGGAAAACGAAACAAAAAAACAGAAAGATCTTGATCTTCTGAACAAGATGAAAAAGCTTCCGGGTGGTCTGGTTATCATCCCGCTTGTAATCGCAGTATTACTTGCTACATTTGTACCACAGGTATATCAGATCGGTGGTTATGTAACAGCTCTTTTCTATGATGGAAATGCATGTATGATGGGATTCTTCCTGATCGTCTGTGGTGCATCGATCAATGTACGTCAGGTTGGTATGCCTCTTTACAAAGGTGTTGTAATGACCGGTATCAAATTCTTACTTGGTGTCCTTTTTGGGCTTATCGTAGGATGGGTTTGCGGACCTGCAGGATTCCTTGGAATCACACCATTTGTTATGATCGCTGCAATTACGAACTCAAACAGTTCCCTTTATATTTCGCTTTCATCACAGTTTGGTAATGCAACAGATACAGGTGCTGTTTCGATCTTGGCACTGAACGACGGACCGTTCTTTACACTGGTAGCTCTTGGAGCAACAGGACTTGCATCTATTCCGTTTAAATCATTAGTAGCAACAATCGTTCCGATCCTGATTGGTTTCATCTGGGGTAACTTAGACGAAGGATTCAAGAAAGCCTGCGCAACAGCACAGCCAATCGTAACATTCTTCATGACAATCTCTATCGGAGCAAAGACAGATGTATCTACAATCCTTAAAGCCGGAGCATCAGGTATCTTACTTGGACTTATCTCCGCTGCAACATCAGTAATCTTCTTCTTCGTAATCAACCTTTTCCTTCCGAAGAAAGAGAGAAACGCCATGGGTGCTGCAATCGGTACAACTGCTCTGAACTCTGCTATGACACCGGCTGCAGTTGGTGAAGCCGATCCTACAATGGCTCAGTATGTAGATATGGCAACAGCACAGTGTGCAACAGCTTCTATTATCACACTGTTCCTGATTCCTTTCGTAACAGCGTTCTTTGATAAGATGATGCAGAAGAAACAGAAAGGTATTTACTCACCGGAAGGATGGGCTCACTACAAAGTTACAGGTGAAGCTGCACCGGAAGAATAAAAATGTTATAATTTGTTTATGGAATGAAGTCCTCTTGTGTGTTACAATACAAGAGGACTTTTGTTTTATAGAGAATAGTTGTCGAACGAAAGGGTGAAAACTATTAAAGAAAGGAAAGTGTTTATGGAAGAGAAAATTACAGTTCGGATGACAGATACATACCTGTTTGACTTTACGTTATATCATACCTATTCGAAACTGGCAGGTTTTCTGACAAATATTCTGGGAGCAGCGATTGCTTTTATGGGAATCATCATGCTGGTTATGGGAAAGATAAAACCCGTGCAGATTATTTTTTATCTGGTAGCAGCGGTTGTGTTTATTGTGTATACACCATTGCTTCTGAAATACCGTTCTAAAAAGCAGGTAAAAAGAATTGAACGTTACCACGTTCCGAATGAAATGACTTTCAATGATGAAGGTATCCAGGTAGAGTTTGCTGATAAAAAAGAAACTTATGAATGGGAACAGATCCAGAAGGTAGTTACAACACCAAAGACAATTGGATTTTATTATGAGACAGAAAAGGCATTGATTGTACAAACCGGATTTGGGACAAGTTTGTACCGATTTGACATTGGCAACAAAAAAACTCGGACCGGCCAGAGTACATCTGAGATAGCCTGTTATGTGGAGGGGAAAATGTTACAGGAAAGACGGAATCATATATTACAGATAGTAACAGAAAATGGAAAAGTAAGAGTTGCGGATTTGAGCCGTGAGCTGAACTGTTCAGAAGTAACGATCCGTAATGATATCAAGAATATGGACCAGCAGGGACTTCTGCAGCGTACACACGGGGGAGCAGTCAGTCTGGAGAATAAGGTAAAACGCAAATATGCGGCAGAAAGTATTTACCGGAATACCGAGAGGAAAAGAGAGATTGCAGAGTGCGCATATGAGTATATAGAAGACCGGGATACCATCATTATTGATGATGCATCCAGCAGCTTCTATCTGGCAATGCATATCAAAGAGCATCCGGAAAAGAGGCTTGCGGTTGTGACGAATTCGCTCCTGGTAGGAAATGAACTTGCAGCAGTAAGACATGTAGAACTGTATATGATCGGCGGTCATGTGGCGGTCATCTGGCAGCGACGATGGGAGATGCAGCCATTGAGAATATGGAAAAATTTCATGTAGATAAAGGATTTATCGGAGTACACAGTATCAATTTTGATGTGGGTCTGACATCCATCGCAACACCACAGATGCAGGTGAAGAGAGCGATATTCGAAGCATCCCAGCAGGTGTTTGTTCTTGCTGACAGCAGCAAATTCGGAGGCGGGTATGTGTCCGTGATCTGTCCGGTTAAGGATGTATACAAGATCATTACGGATTCGCAGATCAGCAAAGAGTATATCCGAAAAGCGGAGCATGAACAGATTCCACTTGTGATAGCCGGAAACCGGGAGCAATAATATGATATATGAGAGAATACAAAAGGGGCGCTTTTTAAAGCGCCCTAATCGATTTATAGCAAAAATAGAAATAAATGGAAAAGAAGAAACGGTCCATGTGAAGAACACAGGGAGGTGTGCGGAACTTCTGGTTCCGGGAGCAGAAGTGTTTGTCCGGAAGTCTGAAAGTGCAGGGCGTAAGACTGGCTGGGACCTGATCAGTGTCAGGAAGGCTGACCGGCTGATCAATATGGATTCCCAGGTGACAAACAAAGTGGTGCAGGAATGGATTGAAGCCGGGAGATGGTTCAAGGACGTGAAGATCGTCAGACCGGAAGTTACCTATAAGAATTCCAGGTTTGACCTGTATGTGGAATATGAAGAGAAAAAAGCGTTTATAGAAGTGAAAGGGGTTACGCTGGAAGAAGAAGGCGTGGTAAAGTTTCCGGATGCACCGAGCGAGCGGGCAGTGAAGCATTTAAAAGAGCTGGAAGAAGCGGTGCAGGATGGGTACGAGGCTTATGTATTCTTTGTGGTCCAGATGAAAGGAGTACGTTATTTTACACCAAACAGACGGACGCACAAAGAATTTGCAGATGTTCTTGCGGAAGCAGCAGGAAACGGAGTTCAGGTGATCGCAAAGGACTGTTTTGTGACAGAGGATTCCATTGCAATTGCGGACGAAGTTCCGGTAGTACTTACCAATCCACAGCTTTATGAAGCACCGGAGCTGCTTGTGGAATGGTACAGAGAGCGGAAACGGGATCTGCCGTGGAGACATCATGTAAATGCCTATCGGGTATGGGTGTCTGAAATTATGCTGCAGCAGACGAGAGTGGAAGCAGTAAAGCCATTTTTTGAGCGTTTCATGACAGAGCTTCCAACGGTAAAAGATCTTGCCGAGGCACCGGAGAATAAGCTTTTAAAGCTTTGGGAAGGGCTTGGATATTATAACCGGGTACGCAATATGCAAAAAGCAGCGCGGAAGATCGAGGAAGAATACGCAGGAAAATTTCCGGAAAATTATGAGGAGATCAAAGCGCTTCCGGGAATTGGAAATTATACAGCAGGGGCAATTTCTTCTTTTGCCTATGGAATTCCAAAGCCGGCAGTGGACGGAAATGTTCTCCGGGTGGTATCAAGACTGCTGGCGAGCGATGAAGATATTATGAAAGCGTCCGTCAGGACAAAGATAGAAAATGCGATTGAACCGGTGATCCCAGAAGATGCGGCATCGGATTTTAACCAGGGGCTGATCGAACTTGGCGCGATTGTCTGTGTGCCGAATGGGGAGGCAAAGTGTGAAATCTGTCCTCTTACGGGAATCTGTGAGGCGAAAAGGCTGGGAATCCAGAATGAACTGCCGGTGAAGAAAAAGGCAAAAGCGCGCAGGATTGAGGAGAGAACCGTTTTGATTTTTAAGGATGGTGATCATGTGGCAATCCGGAAACGACCGGATAAGGGGCTGCTTGCAGGTATGTATGAGTTCCCGAATCTGGACGGAAAGCTTACGATGGACGAAGTAACCGCTTACAGCAAAGTTATCGGACTTGCCCCGATCCGTGTGAAAAAGCTGCGAAATGCGAAGCATATTTTCAGCCATATTGAATGGCATATGACTGCGTATGAGGTGATCGTGGATGAACTGGAGAAGAACTGCAAAGAAGAGATGATCTTTGCACATCCGGAAGAAATACAAAAGGAATATTCCATGCCATCGGCGTTTAGTGCATGGAAGGTGAAATAAAAGAAGGACATTGCTTTTCGATTTTGCGAAATGCGATGTCCTTTCTTTGGATCAAACAAAATAATTATAAGTGTTTAAATCACCTGACGTGCAAGCCGTGGTGACTTTGCACCTTCCTGTGCATAAATTAGTGAGTACATGAAATATGCCATCACACATGCAGCAACTACATCCACTACGGAATGTTGCTTCAGGAACATGGTTGACAGAATGATCAGAATGCTTAAAACAAGAGATCCTTTCTGGATCAGTCTGGAGTGCTGAAGCTTCTCGCAATGGGAAATTGCGATGTAACAACAAATAGAGTTGTATACATGAAGACTTGGAAGCACATTCGTAGGTGTATCCGTCTGATAGATCCGTTTAACCAGCTCGATACAGAAGTTATCACGCGTAAATACTTCCGGCCTCAGGTTTAATCCGTTCGGAAATACCGTGCAGATGATCAGAAAAATGGTCATACCGCTGAACATGATCGCGGAGGCTTTGTAAAATCCCTGTTTATCATTAAAGAACAAATATCCCAGTGTGACTGCAATATAAGCAAACCACAGCAGGTACGGAATGATGAAATATTCACAAAACGGGATGTAGTCATCGAATATCGAATGGATTACAAAATAATTGTCGGTCACATGGCGTTCCAGATAAGTAAACCATGGAAAATAAATAAAAGCATATAGTAATACCCATGCATGGCTGTATGTATGCATCAGTGTCTTTAATTTTTTTAAAATATGACTCATGATAAAAATCAGCTCCTTCGGGTGAAGATGTTTCTTTCTTGTTACTAGAGGTAGTATAACATTAAAAATTTTTCTCGACAACAGACTTCATAAAACATTCATATTTTTTTCTATTCTCTATTTTACGGAGAAACCTTCAAAGATATACATATCATATTTATTCCGTGCAGTTTTATAAGCTTTTTGATTGCGGAGTGTCCAGACTGCATCGGAATACGGTACAGATAGTGATTCAGCCAGACGGAAGGATTGCCGGCATCTGCAAGTTTATAAGAAATAAAGTCCGGACGACAGATCAGGTTGGTCAGCAGGAACTGTACACAAAAGCGCGCCAGAAAAGGATTTTCCGGATTCGTGCGAGTCAGGGCAGAAGAAAGCTGTCCACGAAGAACCTGAGGCGCATGCTTGTGAAACCATCGGATTCCAAGTGAGTTGAAAGACTGGACCATATAAGGCCCTTTATAATCCTTTAAAATATCCCATGCGGCAGGACAGAGCTTCATATTGCTGTCCGGAAGTTTCAGTTCAATCAGAAGAGGAACCCGCCCATTGACATAGCGAAGGACATCTGAAAAAAGTGGCATATGCTCCGAAGTTCCGGAAAGATGCAGGTGCTGTAGCGTATCAAACGTGGAATCCTCAACTGTCCCTTCGGCATTGCAGATCCGCTTTAAAGACTCGTCATGGAATACGACTACTTTTCCATCACGGGTGAGATGGATATCAAGTTCGATGGCAAGATTTTGTTTTACTGCCTCACGAAATGCCAGCATAGAATTCTCGGGAATCAGCCGGGAAGAATCATGTAGTCCGCGATGGGCATAATCCCGCTGAGATAAGAGGATTTTGCTTCGGCGGGAAGTATTCGGCATGATCATATATAAATATAAGAAAAAACATACAACAACAGTTAAAAGAATCCAAAACAACAGCATAGAAAAGTCCCCTTCTTTTATGTAATAATTTTCAGTGTCTCAGGTTCGAGAGAGAACGAAACATCCTTCTGGAGATAAATCGGTTCGCCGTCAGAATGTACCGGAAGTGCTATTTTTGAGTGTACTTCTGCTTTTTTACAGCGGAAGATATGTACGCCTGGAAGTCGGGTATGCTTTCCGGAAAACACAGTCGGCAGAATTGCCAGAGCAATAATTTTGGGAACATTTGCAATCACAATAAAGTCCAGCAGATCATCATCGGTTTGGCATCCGGGCAGAATTTGCATCCACCACCTTCATAAGGAAGATTAAATGCAGAGGCAAAGAAAACCCGTTTAAAATGAAGTCTTTTGGTATCGTCCAGAAGGATTTCCATCTCATCTGGCTGACAGCGGCGCAGACGGTAGAGTGAGCAGGCTGCATAGGCAAGTTTGCCCAGACCAAGCCGGTTAAAAAAGACTTTAACCCTGGAAATACAAAGTTGATGGCAGATAGCTGCATCGTATCCGATTCCGGAACTGACGGCAAAACGGTGAACCTTGTCATGATAGTGCAATACACCAAGATTGATCTTGCGCGTCTGTTCAGAATGAAGTACCAGATCCAGAGCTTTCATGGTATCGGATGGAAGGGCAAGTCCCCGGCCAAAATCATTGCCAGAGCCGATCGGAATGTAACCGAGGGTAACCAGGCTTAAATTCTGCAGACCACAGATTACTTCATCCACACTTCCATCACCACCAAGTACAACGATCGTAACAGGATCCCCGGAGGCGGTAAGCTCGGCGGCAATTTCCGTTGCGTGATGCCGGTGATGTGTAAAATGGATCTGGTAATCTATATGTTCTGCTATCAGCTTTAATTTAATCTTTTCCCATAGTGCAAGTCCCTGACCCGAGCGGGCGTTAGGATTGGCTATAAAATGATACATAAAGTCATCCCTTCACTTCTGTAAATTTAGTTTCATTCTAGCATCGGAATGAGAGGATATTGTCAAAAAAAACAATAAAAACATGCAAAAATTTTATTGAGGCAGAGTTGTTAAAAAGTTGCT
>ENA-OQAZ01000602-OQAZ01000602.1-human-gut-metagenome-genome-assembly--contig:-NODE-602-length-19590-cov-6.897755_pt1 | contig 19590 bp, 26 predicted proteins | sample MGYA00242737_ERZ504531 | MGnify/ENA primary metagenome ERZ504531 (study PRJEB26092, sample SAMD00036244) | human gut metagenome | host: Homo sapiens | study: EMG produced TPA metagenomics assembly of... | reverse complement strand
ATCTAGGAAGGTTGACAAGGCATCACAAATTCATCCGGCTTCGAACAATGCCAAGCGCCTTTGCAGTTAAGCGATGCATTTTGACACAGCAGCAGAGATATTTCGATATTATCAATGGGAACCGGAACAATGGTTATCGGACTGGCGAGCGTTATTATCGGAATCAGCTGCTTAAAAAGGCAACATTTTTGCGTGTGACCTCGAGTGTTGTTATCGGAGCGATTGTATACAAAGCCTGTGTGGCAATCGCTATAAAGCTTGGCATGCCGTCGAGCGATTTGAAGCTCATTACAGCGGTATTGTTCCTCATCATTCTGGTGCTTGGAATGGATAGAAACAAAAGAAAGAAGGTGGCATAATGTTAGAACTCAACCATATCCACAAATTATATAATCCGGGAACAGTCAACGAGATATGCCTCTTTGATGATTTTAATCTGAAAATAGATGATGGACAGTTTGTTTCCGTTGTAGGAAGTAATGGCTCTGGAAAGACATCTATGCTCAACATCATCTGCGGTTCTATCCCTATTGACGGTGGCAGCATAGTGGTAAACGGCACTGACATCACAAAGCAGAAGGATTTTATCAGACACCGCCGCATAGGCCGTGTATTTCAGGATCCGTCAAAGGGAACCTGTCCTTCCATGACAATCCTTGAAAATCTGTCCATAGCTGACAACAAAGGAAAGACATACGGTCTGGGTCTGGTACAAACCACAGCAGGATAGAGCATTACAAGGAGATGCTTGCCGAGTTAAACCTCGGACTTGAGGATAAGCTTCACACAAAGGTTGGCGCACTTTCAGGAGGTCAGAGACAGACACTTGCGCTTCTCATGGCTACGATGAATCCAATCGAGTTTCTAATCCTTGATGAGCACACAGCAGCCCTCGATCCAAAGACTGCTGAGATTGTAATGCAGCTCACAGGCAAGATTGTGGCAGAGAAGAAGGTCACAACAATCATGGTCACACACAATCTGCGCTACGCTGTTGAATACGGAGACCGCCTTATTATGATGCATCAGGGCAAGGCGATAATCGACAAGGCCGGCGCCGATAAGAAGGCTATGCAGGTTGATGATATTCTTGGCACATTCAATGAGATCAGTATTGAGTGTGGAAACTAGGGAGTGCGAAATGTAAATATGAATTGAAAATGTCCTCCTGTGGGAGTATTGTATAACTATACTTCTACCAGGAGGACATTTTATATTTCAAGGATTATAGATGAGGAGATGAAAAAAGATGAGTCAGGTTGCCAAAGGTGTTGTGCTGTGAACCGCAGGATATTTTGGAGGAGGAATAAATGAAATTCTTAAATATTATACAGAAAATAGTCAATTACAACAAGCCACAAAGAAAATAGTCCTCTGTGGCTTGTTTCGAGTTTGTTTAGTTTATAGCGCATCACATAAAGAAAAGCGTTTGTTATCTGATTATCGAGGATATCAGCCGTATTTCGATTGAATGAAAGCTATTATAAAAAATAATATAACATGACAAAATCATATTGACTAAATAGGTTTAGCTGTTTATAATAAAGACAAAATGAAAATGTCATGAATGGAGAACAGATAAATGGAAAAATTAGTAACACTTGAAGATGCATTAAAAAGAATTGAGGAGTTGGAAAAAGAGAATGCAGCCCTTCGGGAGGAGTTGGAATATTACAGAAATCGTAAACTAAGCGGACGGCAGAAACATAATGCCAAGTGGATGGCAATTTACAATGATTTTGTTGTTGGGTATGAGAGTGGCATGACAATGGTAGAAATTGCGAAGCGGAACAATGTCAGTGAGAGGACGATTTATAGGTATAAAGCATATTATGACAAAATGAGAGAAGTAGAGGATAATGAGTAGAACATCTTCATAGCGTTATAAAAATAATTGTATGGATTCTGTGGTGGATTTTTGTACCCCAAATATGAAACGCAAAACAAGGAAGGAAATTTATGGCAGAAGATAAAAAGAAAGAAATTGCAGTAATTGAAATTACAGAAGAATATATGAAGGATCGACTTTATGAATTCAGAGGAAAAAAAGTTATGCTTGATTCAGACTTGGCAGAAATTTATGGGTATGAGACCAAAAATTTTAAAAGGCAGGTTAAGAATAACATTGCCAAATTTGTAGGCGATGATTTTATGTTTGAATTGAATGATGAAGAAGTGGAAAATCTTTCAAGGTGCAAAAATTTCACCTTGAATGTTGGAAGAGGGTCAAATATAAAATACAAACCTTATGTGTTTACAGAACAGGGAGTATATATGCTTATGACAGTTTTGCGCGGCGAGCTTGCAATTAAACAAAGCCGTGCACTTGTGAAGACTTTTAAGAAGATGAAAGATTACATTTTAGAGAATCGGGATATTATTGGTCAGCGTGAAATACTTCAGTTAAGCAGGGAGTCTGCAAACAACAGAATAGAAATTAACAAAATCAATTCAGATATGATATCTCTTGAAAAACAGATTTCAGATGTTGCAGAAGGTTTGAAGGATGTTGTGACAAAATCTGAGCTGGCTGATATGATGAACAGTTTTGTTTCAGATGATGATGAAAAGTGGCTCATGTTTAATGCAAAATTCAGTAGTGCAGATGAGGTATATGAGTCCATTTATAAGCAGGCAAAATCATCAATATATGTTGTTGACAATTATATTGGATTAAGAACGCTGGTACACCTTAAGAATTCTCCGGACGGAGTGGATATTATTTTATTCAGTGATAATGTTGGAAATAATAAACTTCACAACATAGAATTTACAGATTTCTGCAAGGAGTATCCAACAGTAAATTTGTCAATGAAAAAGACAGGCGGTATATTTCATGATCGTTTTATCGTATTGGATTATGCAACTGCTGATGAAAGGGTTTTCTTATGTGGGGCTTCATCAAAGGATGCAGGGGCAAGAATAACCAGTATTGTTGAAGATTATGGCGTATCTAAATATGCCCCGGTTATTGCAGCTCTGTTGAAAAATCCCCCTTTGGTTTTACCGCACTAAAACGTCGGTAAATCATACCCTCATCATCCTGACATAATACATCCTCCGGCGGCACCACATTCCATAACATCAGCAAGTCGCGGAACACTAATGTCCCGCACAGCATCATAAGTGGATGGTGCATCGGAAGCAGTGCTGTCACCGCTTGAAGCAATATTAATGCCGCCGATTGCATAAACCGGTATCCCAACCGCATCACAGACATTTTTGAGGAAATCAAGTCCGCGCGGAGCAGTCCTTTTTTGCAGTCGGTTGCAAAAATATGTCCTGCCGTCATATATGTGGCTCCAAGCTGTTCGGCTTTTATGGCATCTTCTACAGAATGGACAGAGGTTCCGATAACCTTGAAGAATTGTTGATAATTGTCAGTGCTTTTTGACATATCTGTGGATATATTGTCAGATAGGCCTTTTTTGACATAAGCTTCGAGGATTGGCAATGGCAGATGTATATACGGATGCTCAAGCTCCATTGCTACATTTATAAAGCTGTGCAGCATGCACTGTACATCATATTTTTTACACAGAGCAATCACATCGCGTGCCAGAGACAGATATTCTGCCTCCGGCATATCCTTTTCCCTGAGCACAATTGCATGGGGATGGAGCTTACAGACGCGCTCGAGCTGTTCCGTGAACGGACGGCTGCAAAGGTGTCTGTTTGTGATAGCAATTATATTATCACTCTGTAAAGCATATTTTGAGTTTTCGTATAAGAGTTTTTCTTTATTCATATTTGTTCCTACATATTCATATATACATATTTATACCTGTTAAAATGATTACTGATTCTAATTCAAGCATTTCATTGTTTACAGGATTCCTATACGTAAATATAGTCGCTCATCACCGGCTGCAAACCATTGTCGAGCAGTGCATTAAATACTTCATCCACGCTTCTGCCATCAGAGATTTCAAACTGGTCATCGCCCTTGTCCTCTATATCGTCTACATGGCTTCCGATTCCGGTGCTGACACCGGCTGAAATCTTGGTGGCGGCGATATTTACGAGATTGTCACGCACACGCGCTACCTCTCTAGTAGATATGGTGATGCTTGCAAACGGCATGAAGAGCCTGTAAGCGCATACTACCTGAAGGAGCTGTGTTTCGTGGACATCCTTTGGATTGATACGGTCATTGTTTATGATAGGGCACAGACGAGGGCATGAGAATGCAATCTCGGCTCTTGGATATTTTTTCTGGAGCAGGTATGCGTGATATCCGGTGGCAAGTGCATCCTTTCTGAAATCATCGAGACCTAAAAGTGCAGCAAAGCCGACACCTCTCATACCACCCTTAAGAGCACGCTCCTGTGCATTTACACGGTAAGGGAAAATTCTCTTGTGTCCGGCAAGGTGAAGAGTCTCGTATTTGTCAGAGTTGTAGGTCTCCTGGAAAACGGTCACATAGTCAGCACCGCACTCGTGCAGGTATGCGTACTCGTCAGAGTTCATAGGATAAACCTCAAGACCTATAACCTTGAAATATTTGCGGGCAATTTTGCATGCTTCTCCAATGTATTCGACATCTGACATTTTCTTGCTCTCACCGGTGAGAATCAGGATCTCCTGAAGACCGGTTTTGGCGATTGCAGCCATTTCCTTCTCTATTTCTGAGGCATTCAGCTTTGCGCGGTTGATTTTATTGTGACAGTTGAAACCACAGTAGATACAGTAGTTTTCGCAGTAGTTTGATATGTAAAGCGGTGTAAACATGCACACGCTGTTGCCGAAGTGCTTTCTGGTCTCAAGCTGTGCAGCCTGTGCGATTTCCTCAATAAATGGCTGTGCAGCAGGCGAGAGCAGAGCCTTGAAATCCTCCAATGTGCGGTATTCATGGGAGAGCGCAGCGCGTACATCGGCTGCGGTGTATTTGTCGTAGTCGTAGGCATCCATTTCGGCAACAACCCTGTCCATGATATCGGAGTCAAGCACCTCCATATCAGGCAGATATTTCATATGGTCTATTCTGTTTTTCTTCATGTCCTCGAGGATTACTTCGTTTACAATGCTGTCGTTGAAGTGGTCATCGTGGGAGATATTTGCATTGATATCTTTGTCATTTGTTATATTTGTATCGTTAGTCATTATGTGTTCCCTTCAAAAGCTAAGTGTCATTTATGATTAGTCGCGCAGATATCCTGTCAGAGGAGATGATGCGCTGGCTCCTTTGGTCAGAGTGCGTCCGAGTCCTGACAGATAAGCCATTCTTCCGGCCTCGATAGCTTTTTAAATGCCTCTGCCATTATCTCAACATCACCGGCTGTTGCAACAGCGGTGTTTGCCATGACTGCGGCAGCACCCATTTCCATAGCCTCGCATGCCTGTGAAGGACGGCCTATGCCTGCATCCACGATGATAGGCAGATCGATTTCGTCAATCAGAATCTGGATAAATTCCTTTGTGCAGATACCTTTGTTTGAGCCGATTGGTGCACCGAGAGGCATGATGCAGGCAGCGCCGGCGTTTGCAAGGTCCCTTGCCACGTTGAGGTCAGGATACATGTAAGGCATTACGACAAAGCCCTCCTTTGCGAGAATCTCTGTAGCCTTTATTGTCTCAAAGTTGTCCGGAAGCAGATATTTGCTGTCGCGCATGATTTCAATTTTTACGAAGTCTCCACAGCCCAGCTCGCGGGACAAACGTGCGATTCTTACAGCCTCATCGGCATTTCTGGCGCCTGATGTGTTTGGAAGCAGTGTGACATTGTCCGGAATATAGTCGAGGATGTTTGCCAGTCCTCCATCGTTTGCACGGCGCAGAGCCAGTGTGATAATCTGTGCATCAGCTTCTCAATGCAGGCCTTTACCAGGTCGAGTGAAAACTTTCCAGAACCGAGAATGAAACGTGAGGTAAACTCGTGACCTCCTAAAACTAATTTGTCTTTTGCTAAATCTATATTTTTACTCATGATTAACTCCTTATGTTTTTATTGATGGTGTAAAAAGTGTTTGTTTTTAATCAGCCCCCGCCCATAAAGCTTAAAATCTCTACCACATCGCCGTCGGCGATAGCAGTGCTGTCATACTCAGTCTTTGGAAGAATCTCTTCATTCAGCTCTACAACGATGTGCTTAGGGTTGTAATTGTTAGCTGAAAGATACTGCGAAACAGTCATGCCGCATACATCTGCAGCTTCTTTACCGTTGATTTTTACCATTGTGCGTCTCCTTTCCGGATTGAGAGGTGGAAAAACGGGGATTACCCCGAAGCAATACATTAAAAAAGAGTTCACAAAGCAATACACCCGCGGTGGTGTACCCCTTCATGAACTCTGTTCACTCTCAAAAATCCGTTATTAAACTATGTAAATATGTAAAATTAAAAGGGAGATACCAATAATTTTACAAACATGAGTATAGTACCTTACACCGGCAAAGTCAACTGATTTTTAATAAAACCGCATTACGCTACTGATATGTAGTAACTGCATTACAACAATTTCCAACAAATTTTACATGACGCAGACAGTATATTTTCATTAGAATGATATGATTAAAGGGTCAAAAGGTATCATCGATGTCATAAATGAGGGGCAAAATACCTTTTGACACTCATATCATGTAATAAAAGGTAATAAAAATGGTATTGAATAATTTATAAAAATTCTGACCGCTGATTTGATGGAGGAAAATATGTTTGACGAAGAAATGATAACAAAATACAGATACATAATATTACTTCTTGGCACAGCAGTATCGTTTGTGTTTGGCTTTGCGGTGGCATTTGCACTTGCTAAGCTGTGTGGAGTGATGGCTGTAAAGGCAGTGCTCAATATCGCTTTCACGGCAGGCGGTATTACAGGAATGCTTGGATTTGTGTGCATCTGTCTGGCTGAGCTTAGACGCATATAGTTACACATAAAATGAAAGAAAACGGAATAAATTATTTTGACATACGACGAAATAAAAAAGAACAAAGAAATATGTGAATGCCTCCGATAGGAAGATGGGCATTCATGCGCAGGATGAGTATGGATCTGAATAGTTACTGATTTTACATAAAAAGTGCATATTCGCACACGAACAAAACAAAATACAAATTTTATCGAAAAACTTACTTATAAAGTTTCTCAGCCCTTGAACTTAAAAATGATTGATAGTATAATTTAAGCGATTGGTGAAAAATAAGATTAAATGATAAGGAGGAAATCGCAATGATTACCTGGAACAACTTGGATACCCTGGAATCCTTCAAGGAGCTTTCTAAAGTGGGACGTGTTGACATAAAAGAGGCCATGTCAGGAGACAATGGCGCTAAGCGTGTCAAGGAGTACAACATCACAATGGCAGAAGGATTCACTTACAACTTCGCTGCAAAGCAGGTGGACGCAGATGTGCTTGAGGCACTTGCAAAGCTTGCAAAGGAGGCACAGCTTACAGAGAAATTTGAGGCACTTTACAATGGTGCTGTTATCAATACAGGTGAGAACCGTCTCGTTCTTCACCAGCTTACCCGTGGACAGCTCGGAGATGCTGTAGTGCAGACGGAGTTGACAAGCGTAAATTCTACGTAGAGCAGCAGGAGAGAATCGCTGAGTTCGCAAACAAGGTTCACTCAGGCGAGATTACAAACGCAGCAGGAGAGAAGTTTACAACAGTTGTTCAGATAGGAATCGGCGGAAGCGATTTAGGACCTCGTGCTATGTACTTAGCACTTGAGAACTGGGCAAAGAAAAACAATACATTCAAGATGGAAGCCAAATTCATCAGCAATGTTGACCCTGATGATGCGGCAAGCGTACTTGCATCAGTTGATGTAGCTCACTCTATTTTTATATTAGTATCAAAATCAGGTACAACACTTGAGACTCTTACCAATGAGTCATTCGTAAAGGATGCATTAAAGAACGCAGGACTTGATGCTTCTAAGCACATGATTGCTGTAACAAGCGAGACATCACCACTTGCAAAGAGTGATGATTACCTTGCAGCCTTCTTCATGGATGATTACATCGGAGGACGTTACTCATCAACATCAGCAGTTGGTGGAGCAGTTCTCTCACTTGCATTCGGTCCTGAGGTATTTGCACAGTTCCTCGACGGAGCAGCAGCAGAGGATAAGCTTTCAAAGAATGCAGACATCATGGAGAATCCTGAGATGCTTGACGCACTCATCGGTGTTTACGAGAGAAACGTACTCGGATATCCTAGCACAGCAGTGCTTCCATACTCACAGGCACTCAGCCGTTTCCCTGCACATTTACAGCAGGCTGATATGGAGTCAAACGGCAAGTCGGTTAACCGTTTCGGTGAGCCTGTAGATTATGTGACAGGACCGGTTATCTTTGGTGAGCCTGGAACAAACGGACAGCACTCATTCTATCAGCTCCTTCATCAGGGAACAGATATTGTGCCACTCCAGTTCATCGGCTTCAAGAACAACCAGCTTGACACAGATGTAGTCATCCAGGACAGCACAAGCCAGCAGAAGCTCTGCGCAAACGTAGCAGCTCAGATTGTTGCATTTGCATGTGGTAAGGCAGACGACAACAAGAACAAGAACTTCGAGGGTGGACGTCCTTCAAGCATCATCATCGGAGACCAGGTAAATCCTGCATCTCTTGGTGCACTCCTTGCACACTTTGAGAACAAGATCATGTTCCAGGGCTTCTTATGGAATGTAAACAGCTTCGATCAGGAAGGCGTTCAGCTTGGAAAGCTGCTTGCAAAGAAGGTTCTCGCACATGAGACAGACGGAGCACTTAAGGAACTCAGCGATATGCTTAATATTTAGCACATCGTTTTGCAGAGGTGAAGATACAGAAATATAAAAACGAGCCGCAATCCTGTGGGTATCAGGATTGTGGCTCGTTTTGTTCTGCCATAATACATCCGGGTTAAAGATGATATATGACGAATTGGGTGAGATAATTTATTTAGGTTTATAGTTACTAATGTTGATAAATGTTATCATTATTTGTGTGCTTTGTGAAAGACAATATCATCCTTGATATTGCTGTCGTATTTGGTATAAGCATGGCCTTGGCTGTTCTTTCCGGCTGCATCACTGTCGTCCTTCTCAGGACCGTTCTCCATCCACCAGGCATAGGCTGCAGCGCCGATACAAACGGCAGCACACACGACAATTATTATTGCTTCAAGCATTTTAAATCCTCCGTTTTACTTTATCAGCATGACGCGGAGAAAATGTTTATTTAATGTATCTAAGTTATATTTCCTCCGCATATGCGCGAGTTTTGAAATAATCAGCGAAGGAAATTAGTTTATGCCCATCCTTGTCGTGGATAAAACGGATAATAAAGCGCCGGCTCGTGTTTGTGAGGCATATGCGCATGACCACGATAGCGGCATATGCGAATAAAATAATATGTATTAACCGGAGTAACGCACCCAGCCAGCTTAAATTGGATGTAAGCCTGCCTAAAAAACCAAGCGAAGAGGTACGGATGCGGCATATGACTTCAGGAAAAGAAGGTATTTCTTCTATATACTGGCAATCCATGAGTGCCGACATATCTGACTCTGAATAAAGCACTGCGCGTGAGTCCAAGACTTCCTGCTGTGGAAGCGCGGCCTTATCAGAAGAGGCATAAGAGCCCCAGACAACCCTGTGATCGTATGAACCGTATGCTGTGCGGTCAGGATCAAATTCGTCCAGATTTTTGTCGAGACTTAGAAAGGAGCAGAATATAAGACAAAGCAACAGTGGTAAAACCAGTATTTTCTTCATGAGAGTCCGCTCCTTTCCTTCCAATTTATGTTTCTATTTTCTTCCTTTAGGTTAAAAAAGTCAACTTGTAAGTAGATTTCTTTTCAAAAATATTGAAATTCTTAATGGGCGGTAATTGTAACCAAATGATTATCTTAAATCAATGATATACATATTGCATAAAAAATAATCGGAAATTTATGCATGTTTGTGCATCACGATAATAGACATTTTTCATGACACGTGATACTATAATTAACGTAAAAACCCCCCAATACATTATATATTTTTACTATCCCCATAGTAAAATACCTTCTCCTAAAGGACAGCAGAACGATGGCTGTTCTTTTTTTGTCCCAAAATATTAGAGTCTGCACATTTTTGGTACTGCGAGTGGCATACACACTCTCACTTTCGCTACACTGCGCTGCAAAGTGTCTGTATGAATTATGCTTTGAAGGGCTTCTATGCTTGACGAAAACGTCGAAACGCGCCGTCCATGGCGCGATTTCTCCTCTCACCTGCGTCCATGCAGGTGAGTTTCTGCGATTCATGCGCATAATTCTACAGACACTAAGCAGCTACGTTATTCGCTCCTGCGAGAGTATGTATGCCACTCGCAGCACTCAAAATAGTGTATATTTCGGGAAACAAGCAGATACAATATTGTTGAAATGATTTAGACATGATACAATCAGATTAGATATTAGATAGCACGCAAGAAGCGAGACATGCTGATAACAGCTCTCTTTCTTCAAGCCTGCAGACATTGAAGGCTCTGATGTCATAATTCAGAGTCACTGACACCAAATACTGTGAGCAGATGATAGTTGATTCACGTATGAGGAGGAAGAACATTTTGAGATTAAGGGTGTACTTCCGGCGAAGTGCACCCTTCTTTTAGTGAACAAAGAGCTTTGTTCATATTAAATACAAGATATAAGGAGTAACGCATGGAACAAGAATAGCCCTGATCGGCATTATAGTTGAAAACCCGGATTCGGTTGAGCAGCTCAACCATCTGCTGCATGAGTACGGCAGCTTCATTGTTGGGCGCATGGGTATCCCATACGAGAAAAAGAACGTGAATATCATCAGTGTGGCGATTGACGCACCACAGGATATTATCAGTGCTTTGTCCGGCAGGATTGGCAGGCTGGATGGCATAGGAGTGAAGACAGTTTACTCTAATAAATAAAGCAGACCAGACTACAGGAGAAAGCATGACAGAAAATACAGCAATAATAAAAATTATAGATGAAATTACGGCCTGCCGGAATATCACCCTCGAGCAGCTGCATATGCTGCTTGAGACGGATGATATGCAGGCAGTTGATTACCTTAGAAAGAGGGCATCTGAGAAAGCACACGAGACCTATGGCAATCAGGTTTTTATACGAGGGCTGATAGAGTTTACCAATTACTGCAAAAACGACTGTCTCTACTGCGGTATAAGGCACAGCAATACCCATGCGGACCGCTACCGCCTGAGTACGGAGCAGATTATGGCATGCTGCGAGAGCGGCTATGAGCTTGGTTTTCGTACCTTTGTGCTGCAGGGAGGTGAAGATCCGTACTACACGGATGAGCGCATCTGTGAGATAGTGTCCGGGATTAAGGCAAAGTATCCGGACTGCGCAGTTACACTCTCTATCGGAGAAAAATCAAAGGAGAGTTATCAGAGCTATTTTGATGCAGGGGCAGACAGATATCTGCTGCGCCATGAGACTGCGGATGAAAAGCATTACAGTAGGCTTCATCCGGCAGAGATGTCACTTGCAAACAGAAAGCAGTGCCTTTGGGATTTGAAAGAGATAGGATATCAGGTGGGCTGCGGCTTCATGGTCGGCTCGCCGGGACAGACAGTGGAGACCTTGTACGAGGATTTGCAGTTTATAAAGGAGCTTGAGCCTCACATGGTTGGAATCGGTCCGTTCATATCGCAGAAGGATACACCTTTTGCAAACGAGAAGTCAGGTACGATGGATGAGACGCTTCGCCTGCTTTCAATCATCAGGCTCATACATCCAAAAGTGCTGCTGCCTGCCACGACAGCGCTTGGCACAATCCATCCGCTCGGCAGGGAAAAGGGCATACAGTCGGGTGCAAATGTCGTGATGCCAAACCTCTCACCGGTCAATGTCCGTGACAAATACAAGCTTTACGACAATAAAATCTGCACCGGAGATGAGGCAGCAGAGTGCCGCTACTGCATGGAAAACCGGATGAAAAGCATCGGCTATCAGGTGGTGGTGTCGCGCGGAGACTACGCAGATTTTTGATTAATAGTTACGATTAATAAATATAAAACAGCACTAGGATATAGAAGGAGATAAAAATGTACAACGTAAAATCATTAAAGGCTGAGGAATTCATCTCAGACGAGGAAATCAAAGAGACTCTCGAATACGCAGAGGCAAACAAAAATAATATAGGGCTTATCGATGCGATTATCGAGAAAGCAAAGCTAAAAAAAGGACTCACACACAGAGAGGCATCAGTGCTTTTAGCCTGTGAGATTCCGGAGAAGCTTGACGAGGTTTACAAGCTTGCTCAGCAGATAAAGAAGGATTTCTACGGAAACAGAATCGTGCTTTTTGCACCGCTTTATCTGTCAAACTACTGTGTGAACGGCTGTGTTTACTGTCCATATCACATGAAAAATAAGCATATTGCGAGAAAGAAGCTCACTCAGGAGGAGATAGTAAAGGAGGTCACAGCCCTTCAGGATATGGGACACAAGCGTCTTGCAATCGAGGCAGGAGAGGACCCTGTAAACAATCCGATTGAGTATATTCTCGAGTGTATCAACACAATCTACAGCATCAAGCACAAAAACGGAGCTATCCGCCGAGTAAATGTAAATATCGCTGCCACTACAGTGGAGAATTACAGAAAGCTCAAGGAGGCAGGAATCGGAACCTACATACTCTTCCAGGAGACATATCACAAGGAGAGCTATGAGCAGCTTCATCCGACAGGACCAAAGCATGACTATGCATATCACACAGAGGCCATGGACCGTGCTATGGAGGGCGGCATTGACGATGTGGGACTTGGTGTACTTTTCGGACTGGACAAATACAAGTACGAGTTTGCAGGACTTTTGATGCATGCAGAGCACCTTGAGGCAGTGCACGGTGTAGGTCCTCACACCATCAGTGTGCCGCGTATAAAGCATGCAGATGATATAGACCCGGATGTATTTGACAATGGCATCAGTGATGATACCTTCGCCAAAATATGCGCACTTATCCGTATTTCAGTGCCATACACAGGAATGATAATCTCAACCGTGAGAGCCAGGCTGTCCGTGAAAAGGTTCTGCCGCTCGGTGTTTCACAGATCAGCGGCGCATCAAAGACAAGTGTTGGAGGCTATGCAGACCCGGAGGCTGAGAAAAATGCAGAGGCAACATCGGAGCAGTTTGATGTCAGCGACCAGAGAACACTTGACGAGGTGGTAAACTGGCTTATAAAGATGGACTATATTCCGTCCTTCTGTACAGCCTGCTACAGAGAAGGCAGAACGGGAGACCGTTTTATGGCACTGTGCAAGAGCATGCAGATACTTAACTGCTGTCATCCGAACGCACTCATGACACTTAAGGAGTATCTCGAGGACTATGCAAGCCCGCAGACAAGAGAGCTTGGAATGAAGCTCATCGATAGGGAAATAGAAAATATTACCAATCCAAAGGTTAAGCAGACCTGCTATGAGCATATACATGATATTGCAGACGGAAAGCGTGATTTCCGTTTCTAAAGGAGGAAATATGGGAAATTTGAATGAGACGCTTCTGCCAACAGACTTCATATAGGTATATACGGAAAGACAAACAGTGGTAAGTCATCTCTGATAAATGCGGTTACAAAGCAGGAGGTTTCCATTGTAGCTGACGTGGCAGGTACGACAACCGACCCTGTGTACAAGCCGATGGAGATACATCCGCTCGGACCGTGCGTGATTATTGATACGGCGGGCTTTGATGATGACAGTGAGCTTGGTGAAAGACGAGTGGAAAAGACTCATCTGGCAGCAGAGAAGACAGACATAGCCGTTGTAGTGCTTGATATTGCAGAGGTCATTGCTGCAAAGAAGGCAGGGGTACCGTTTAAAAAGGCTTTTAAGGATGAGGCAGAGTGGAGCCTGCTATTTGCAAAAAAACATACCCCGGTCGTATTTGCCTTAAACAAGATAGACGAGATTTTGCTTTCCGCAGAGGCACAGGAAAAGAGCAGGGGAAAGCTTGACAATGCTGCAATAGAGTCCGCAAAGTGCTGGTTTATGAGGAAAACAGTGCTGTGATGGGCAAAAATGCAGATAATAGCTTTGAGGTTGTAGCAGTCAGCGCATTAAAGGGCAAGGGAATGGATGCCGTTATCTCTGCACTCACACGCCTTTTGCCTGAGGATTTCGGACAGGAATTTATCCTGGGAGACCTTGTTTCTCAGACAGACCTGGTGCTTCTTGTCATGCCGCAGGATATCCAGGCGCCAAAGGCAGGCTCATATTGCCACAGGTGCAGACACTCAGGGAATTGCTCGATAGAAAATGCCTTGTGATGAGCACGACAACTGACAAAATGACAGATGCACTTGCAGCATTATCTCACGCGCCTAAGCTCATCGTGACAGATTCACAGGTGTTTGGCTATGTGTACGAGCACAAGCCGGCGGAGAGTATGCTCACATCATTTTCAGTGCTTTTTGCAGCATACAAGGGTGATCTGCCATACTATGTGGAGAGCGCAAGGGCAATTGATGCCTTAAAGCCATCCTCAAGAGTGCTTATCGCAGAGTGCTGTACACATGCGCCTCTTGCGGAGGATATAGGCAGGGTGAAGCTTCCGAACCTGCTTCGAAAGCGTGTCGGTGAGGAGCTTACTGTGGATATTACAAGCGGTACAGATTTCCCTGATAATCTATCTCAGTATGACCTCATTATCCAGTGCGGTGCTTGCATGTTTAACAGAAAATATGTATTATCAAGAATAGACAGGGCACGCACTCAGCATGTGCCGATGACAAACTATGGCGTGGCAATAGCACACCTGACAGGAATACTCGATAAGGTGAGCATGCCCTAGAAAGCCTTAAAAGCCGGGAGGAAGAGAAGCTATCGGTATGACGAAAATAAGTAATTTTGACGACAAAATGAATTATAGTGGTGATTATAAAGGCAATTATAGCAATAATTACAGCGGCGATTATAGAGACAATTACAGCAGCGATTATAGCGCTACAGGTTACGCTCGTCTTGAGAAGAGTCTTATTGATATAGTAAAGGAGCAGCAGGCAAAGCTTGGCTACAGGAAGGAAATAGTCAGACTGTATTATCCTCTTTCCACGTTCAGACATTTCTTTGAGTGTGCAGGGGATGACAATAAAATTGCAGCCGGCGTAATTTCAGAGCAGCAGATGCTTGAAATACTTGCACCGGACAACCTGCCAAAACAGCTTACTGACACCATAGGTGAGATAAAGGTCACCGCAAAAAATGAGCGTTTCTGCATAGAGATACCACCTGAGGGCAGTGAGTATGTGCATGAAAACACAGCTGACAACGAGTTATAAGGGAGCTGATTACACTTGTCGGCACGCATGGCTGCACCATGGAGCAGATAACTGAGTTGTTTTACAAATACTCGGACGACATCGAAAAAAAGGAAATGCAAAACGGCGAGTTTGACTGTTACATCCGCTTCTTAAATGAGCCGGATGACACATACTACTATTGCTTCCATGATGAGGGCTGCCATATTATTTACCATAGATTTCTGCCGCAGGATTATGCGGACTTTGGATTTTAATGGATAAGTTTCTTTCTTTTGGTGTTGGCCTTTGAATTTACTTTGAAGTTACACGAAGACATAGTTTGACAAAAATATAACAATCGTAATATAATGGCGGTTGAGAGTAGGGTTTATGTATAATACGCACATCAGGAGATATACACATGGCAACATTTACCAGAAAAGCCATAATGCAGACTTTTTTTACATATACTGAAAAACAAACCGCTTGACAGGATTACAGTCAAGGATATATGCGAGCAGTGTGAGATAAACAGAAATACATTTTACTATTATTTCAAGGACATATATGATGTGCTTGAGGCCATATTTGAGGACGAGGTCAGGCTTGTGATGGATGAGGCAAAGGAAGGCGTGACATTTCATGATGCATATGCCAGAGTCGCTGCCCTTATTCTTAATAACCGCGAGGCGATAATGCACATTTATGCATCGGAAAACGGCAGGGTATTAAGGACATATCTGGATGCCGTGGTTACGCAGGTGGTGCGCCGCTTTGTGTTGGAAAAGGCAGAGGGCTACAGCTGGATGATAGTGACATTGCTTTTATCACGGCGTTTTACAGCAACGGAATCGTGGGCAGTACAATTAAGTGGATTGAGAGAGGCAGTATGATGAGCCGTTTGCCTGAGAACATTACGGCAAATGACATAGGAGTGTCAAAAAGCCAATACAACAGAGATATTGTTAAGAGAATAGGTGACTCCTTCGATGCCACAATTTATGATATGATTGAGTGCTGTCTGTAGGCAGGCGGATATTGTATAACAAAATAATTCGAACAGATTTGACAGAGTGTCTGAATTTCAGACACTCTTATTTTTTTGTCCATTTTAAAGACGATTATGGTGGATTAGAATAGCAGACAAAAAGGAGGGAGATACTTTATGCACACATTGGTACGTGTGAAAAATGCATACACTGTCATGACAATATGCCTGATTGCATTGGGGGCAGCTTTGTTATTTGCGCCACAGCTTGGACTTAGGACTTTGTGCGTGGTGTATGGAGTGTTTCTCATAGTATACGGAGTGACAAAGCTGTCCGGATATTTTGCAAAGGATTTATTTCAGCTTGCGTTTCAGTTTGACCTTGCGCTGGGGATAGTTTCAATAGTGCTTGGAATCATAATTATTAAAAAAACTGAGTATATTATAGAGATATTGTCCACAGCAATAGGCATTTTTATGTTGGTAGATGGAGCGTTCAAGATACAGACCGCAGTGGAAGCAAAGCGTTTTGGCATCGAGAGATGGTGGCTCATACTCGTGATGTCGTTTGTAGTGGCATTTGTGGGAATACTGCTTCTTGTGACACCATTTGAGACCGCAGGCATGATAGTGAGATTAATAGGACTGAATTTGAGTCTTGACGGAATACTAAATTTATTTGTCGTCAGAAATACCGTTGAAACAATAAGGAGGAATACAAAGTGGGAAATTTAGGACATCAGGCAGCGAGACTTGCTGCATCAAAAATATGTGACAACATTGTAAAAGGACTTTGCAAGGACCCGGAGACAGAGGTTGTAAAGCTTATCGACATGTGGCAGAAATTTATGGGCGATGAGAAGATTGATTTAAACTATGACAGTGCGCGCAAGATGATCTGTGATAAGGACTGCACGCTCAACAAGTACATGCATCGTCTTATCAACGAGATAGATCCTCATGTATTAAAGACAATCGCGCTCAATCTGGGCTTTGAGGCATTTGTTTACGGCACAAAAACCATCCGTAAAAATCGTGAAAAGTATGGCTGCAATGTGCCATGGCTCATTCTTATGGATCCGACAAGTGCCTGCAATCTGCACTGTACAGGCTGCTGGGCAGCAGAGTATGGCCACAAGCTGAACCTTACCTTTGATGAGATGGATAAGGTCGTAACACAGGGCAAGGAGCTTGGAGTATATCTGTATATGTTTACAGGAGGGGAGCCTCTTGTCAGAAAATCAGACCTTGTTAAGCTCTGTGAGAAGCACAGTGACTGTGCATTTCTGGCATTCACAAACGGCACACTCGTGATGAGGCCTTCTGCGCAGACTTAAAGCGTATCGGAAATTTGTACCTTGCAATAAGTCTTGAGGGCTTCTCAGAGGTAAACGATCTAAGACGAGGCACCGGTGTATTTGCAAAGGTTATGCATGCGATGGATTTGCTTAAAGAAAATGGACTTGTTTTCGGTACATCAATATGTTACACTTCAAAGAACTATGAGACAGTTACCAGTGATGAGTTTATCGACATGATTGTGGAAAAGGGCTGCCGCTATGCGCTTTACTTCCACTATATGCCTGTCGGAAACGATGCATCACTGGAGCTTTTACCGAATCCGAAGCAGAGACTTTACATCAAGGACCGTGTCCGTGAAATCAGAAATATGACAAGCGGCAAGGGAATTTTCACGATGGATTTCCAGAACGACGGCGAGTTTGTCGGAGGCTGTATCGCAGGAGGAAGAAACTATTTCCATATCAATGCCAACGGCGATGCTGAGCCATGTGTATTTATCCACTACTCAGGAGCCAACATCCGTACACACAGCATGCTTGAGATTTTGAAACAGCCGCTTTTCATGGCATATCATGATAACCAGCCATTTAATGAGAATCACTACAGACCATGTCCTATGCTTGAAAATCCTGAGATCTTACAGCGGCTCGTAAAGGAAACAGGGGCAAAATCAACTGATTTGCAGTCACCTGAGAGCGCAGAGCATCTGTGCAACAAGTGTAAGGAGTATGCGCAGGCATGGAAGCCTTGTGCCGATAAGCTTTGGGCGGAGGAAGGACACAGTAATTAATGATATTTGAAACACATGCCCATTATGATGATGACAGATTTAAGGACGACCGTGATGAAACAATAAAACGCGTCCATGAAAAAGGAGTTGCCCCGATAATAAATGTCGGGGCTTCTATTGGCTCTACCATGACTACAATAGAGCTTGCAAAGAAATATGACTTTATATATGCAGCGGTTGGAGTGCATCCAAGCGACGTAGCTGATTTAAACGAGGAAACCTTTGCATGGCTTAGGGAACAGACTGCATGGGAAAGGACTGTTGCAGTCGGGGAAATCGGACTGGACTATTACTGGGATAAGGAGCCAAAGGTGCAGGAAAACCAGCGCTACTGGTTTAAGCGTCAGCTTGAGCTTGCAGCAGAAGCATCGCTGCCGGTTATCATACACTCGCGTGATGCAGCACAGGACACCATGGAAATCATGACAGAGGCAGCAAAAAAGAATATCCGCGGCGTGATACACTGCTATTCATATTCACCGGAGATGGCACTGGAGTATGTAAAGCTGGGATATTATATCGGAGTGGGAGGTGTCGTAACTTTCAAGAATGCAAAGAAGCTGGTACAGACAGTGTCAGAGCTTCCGCTTGATAGAATCCTTCTTGAGACGGACTGTCCATACATGGCCCCGGAGCCACATCGAGGCACGCGGAATGATTCGTCAAACATTCCATATGTGATAAAGAAGATAGCAGAAATCAAAGGCACTACGCCTGATGAGGTAGAGCGCATGACACGTGCCAATGCATTTGAACTGTTCACACGTGTAAATAATTGAGCCACAACGTGAGGTATGAAAAGCATGAACCGCCGCCCTGCCATAGGGCACGTACACTCCTTAGTGAGCTACGCTTCGCAGTTAAGATTCTGTACGGATTATGTCTAAAGATTTTCTATGCTTGACGAAACCGGCTTTTATGCGCCGTCCGTGGCGCATAACGCCTTGCCCAGCCGTCCATGGCTGGGCATTTCTGCGTATTTAAACATAATCCTACAGTATCTAAACAGCTTCGCTATTCGCTCTCTAAGGAGTGTACGTGCCCTATGGCAGGGCGGCGGTTCATGCTTTTCGTCCCGGGTTTTGGCAAAACCGCGAAAATTTACAAATATAATTGAAATAAAGGCTTTTCATGTGATAATATAAAAGATAAAGACAGCAGTTAGAACTGTCGCATCAGATGAAACGACACAAGGAGTGCATATCATGGCATATTTGGGAAATCCTAAGAACACAATCGAGGTTCTGCAGAAAATACAAATTTTCAATTTTTCAAAAGAAACTTTAG
>ENA-OQAZ01000596-OQAZ01000596.1-human-gut-metagenome-genome-assembly--contig:-NODE-596-length-19729-cov-6.907611_pt1 | contig 19729 bp, 22 predicted proteins | sample MGYA00242737_ERZ504531 | MGnify/ENA primary metagenome ERZ504531 (study PRJEB26092, sample SAMD00036244) | human gut metagenome | host: Homo sapiens | study: EMG produced TPA metagenomics assembly of... | reverse complement strand
TTTTTCTTGCCTTTTTCTATTTGCTTCATTTACATATTCAACAATCTCTTGTTGTCTTTGAATACATGGAATTGATGGGAGCCTAATTCCTTGAATTTTGTCCAAGCCCAATTTAGGAATGGTTGTCTGAATATAGTTCAAATCCAATTGTTTTTTTTACAATAGGCAGTTCCAAGCATATTTTTAGGTATTCAGAAAGTAACTCTACATTCTGTTTTACCAATATTTTTGCGCAGTTTTCGGTTAGTATAACCCTTTTCCCACATGGGATATTTTTCAAAATTGTTGTTTTTCCTATTGTACCGGCAATAGAAATAGCAAGTTCACCTTCCGTTATTTCATATTTTTCAAGGATTTTAAAAACATCCTCTGAAATACTCATAAGATTATTGACATCAACCTGTGTATCAGAATCCATATCTGCAACACGCAAATAATAATATGGAGTTGTATCTTCTGAATACCCATAACCTTTAGGTATTCGTTTTCCTCCTTTTACTACTGCTACAGACGACAATTTTATGAATCCTGAAAAATCTAAGTTTTCATTGTAGTATTGAGCATCTAATCTACCCTCAATCTCCGACCGATTAACAATGAAGATTTTATTCTTGTCTATATGTTGTGGTACTTGGTAACTCATAACGTCTCAATGAATTTCTTTAGTTCTTCTCCAATTACATCCAATTCATTGACAGCTATTTTTTTACCTGTCGCATCATATCCAATCTGTTCAGCTATTGCCATAAAAATAGGATAATCCAGCAATTGCTTTTGTTTTGCCAACTGGTATTCTTCCGTTAATTTACTTTTCATTTCGTCAACCTTGTTTGAATACATGGCCAGCAAGTCTGCATTCCACAATTTGTATTCTTCAGTTTTCCTAGCGTCTGTAGCTGAAATGTTTTGGGCAAACTTTATCTCATTAGCTTTTTGTTTTTGCTGATGTTTAATCTCTTTGTCCCACTGCCGTCTTTGAGCTATGTAATTATTATCCTTCAATAACTGGATTTCGATATTTTTCTTTGTAGAAGTCAATTTATCCGTTTGTTCTTTTGTCCATTTTTTCAAGAAAAGAACAGAACTTTTAACCCCCGCGCCATTAGCTGCAAAGGCTGTCTGAGGCATACTGACAACCGCTACGATACGAAACCAATCCTCTATTTGAGTACGAACATATTGCATACTGCTGTTAGATAATATACCATCAGGAAGAACTATAGCAAGATAACCTCCTTCTTTCAAAAATTTATAATCCTGCTCTATAAAAAGGACTTCCGTACTTTGTCCATCACGAGTTTCCTGAGGACGTGCAGCAACAGCCAACCAATCTTCTTCTTTTTTTCCAAGCTGATACGTTTTAAAATATGCTTGCTCTGTTTGGCGTACAGTACTTCCAAAAGGTGGATTCGTTATGATAAAATCAAATGTACCATATTTAAATCCCTGATTATTTGTTCTGCTTATAATTGTATCGTCTGAGACAAGACCATCCGATGTAATGACATTGGTATGTCCATCATCATGGATAATCATATTCATTTTCGCAGCACGAGAAATTTGTTCGCTAATTTCAATTCCATACAGGTTCTTTTTCTGCAAAATCGTGCCAGTACTTAAACCACCTGTCATATTGTCTAACATCTTTCAAATAATTAGGATAAAGTTCGGTAGCCTTATTTCGTACTTTGTTCAACGCATAAAGCAAAAATCCTCCACTGCCACAAGATGTGTCAAGAACCTTTGAGTCATGATCAATCGGCAATACATCAACAATAAATTTGACTATTTCACGAGGTGTGAAATATTGTCCGAAATTACCTCTAAAAAATGACCCCATAAAAGTTTCAAAAGCACGTCCTTTACTATCCAAATCAGTTTCTCCTAAATTGACACTCTCAAGATAGCTGACTACAGTCCTTATTTTTTCAGGAATCAATCGGATGTTATCACGGAATACTTCCTGATCTTTTTTCCGTCCTTCTTCATATAATGCAATAACACGCTTATAAAGATTTTCATTCTCAATAAGCCGTCTTTTAGTTTCGTTTTTTTCGATCTCTTTAGGCACAGTTATAATCTGAAAATCATATGGTTCTCCCATCCTCCGATCTTTCCGTTCATCCCATATCTTGCAGAAAATAAGTTTATCCAATTCATCAAAAGCCTCAGATGGATTAAGTTGCCCGCCAGCCCAAAGGGCTTCATGTGCTTGCTTGAATCTACGGGTTAGTTCTGACTGATCAATAACAGCCAAATCAAAGAAACGTTGTTTCCCTGCTTCTTCCGGTAAATACTGAGCTTCATACACATACTTATAAGAAGCAACATTTTTGACTCCAAATTGAGGAATATCAGGCATCTGATTTCTGGTATTTTGATTCTTATCAACTTCAAAATAATCAGATTTTATTCCAGAAGTTACCCATACATATTTAACTTCACAAGGTAGTGCATATGCATAACTATATGCCTGTTCTATCGCCTGTTGATATTCTGCTTCACTAATCTCTTGCCGTTTACATTCGACTAATATATGTGGTCTCAGACACATATCTTCTTCATAAACAATAATATCAGCCTCTTTGACATCTCGTCCCATTGTAACTGGTACGAACTGTTTTATTCGTTTTACTGGATAATTATAATCCAATATCAGTCGAAGAAAAGTCTCAGCCTGTACTTTTTCTTCAGGATTATTGTAGTTGCGTTCTTTATTTTGGAATACATAAGTAATCCGCGACATATCTTCATTAAAAGATATGAGATTTTCTCTATTCCAATCTTTATATAGTCTTTCATATGTTCTGTAGAATTTATCGTTTTGTAGTAATAATGAATTCTTGCATATCGACATCTAACAGATAGCGACTTTAACCAATGTGTCGTTGACGGATTTTTACCTAACTATTCAATCAACCATTTGCCTGTTTCTCTCAACAAGAATCACTTTTATCCGATTTATATCCTCCATTGTAATTAATATATTGAACCTAATGCAAAGTTAATGAATTTATTTTGCTTACGGAAAGATATATACTCATTATTAAAACACTCAGTCAATAGACAAGCAAGCTTATTTCATATGCGCTGTTGAACGTTTTGCTTTTGACGATTCTTTTTCCGTCAGCCGTTTGTTTCCATAGCCGTCACACCCATTGTACAGACATGAAGAGGGATATCCAACAAGCGGATATTCGATTCTTTGTTAGTCTTTTTTCTTCAAGTAATAATGACCCATAAAAAACGCAAGTGCATTCAAAACAAAACGCCTTTGCGTTTTAGATCAAACGCAAGTACGTTTTAAGTAAAACGCAAGGGCGTTTCATCTTAAACGTAAGGGCGTTTTAGTCCAAACACAAAGGCGTTTTTCAGAGGATTTTTACACCTCTGAAAATCAATCAATTACATTTTCTTAAATTTTACGGATAACCCAGTATCCTCCCACTACCTGCAAAAGCATTCCGGGAATACCGATGCGGAAATCCTGCAAGGCGGTGAACAAGCTGCCGGAAAGTGCCCACTCACCTAACGTACCAGCCAGCTGATAAAACAGTACCACGGCCAACAGCAACGGCAAGGTGACTTTCTGAAAGCGGGCTGCCACCAGACCGGCACCCACAGCCAACAGCACGGATTTCAGCAGGATGGCAGGCAGCACGGCAGGTGCAGGCATGCCGAACCACCATGAGTTGAGCAGCGGCGAGAGTACAGCCGTCAGCAGTCCGGCCTTCCAGCCGTATTTATAGGCTCCTACCAGTGTGAAGAAATAAATGGGCAGCCAGGTGACTCCTCCCTGCGGCACCAGGTGGAAAAGCTGGGGCAGGACAATGTTTCCGGCCACAAACAGCAGGGCGGTGACATAGTCTTCACGCGACTGTATCCCAATGTGTAAAGTTTTACGGTTGTTTCCATGTGTATTCGTTATTTTTCTGAGATTGTTTTTTCTTTTTCTCCGGCTTCCCGCATACGGCGTACAAATCTTCAATCACGGGATAGAGTTCCACGGGATTGTCCGACACGTCGCAAAGGGTTTCCAGCGGACACCGTCCTGTACGGGTGCGGTTGATGATGCAGGGCACTTCTTCGGCATAGGCCACCTCTACCCCTCCCTTCCGGAGTAAGGCGAGTGCAGGGGTGCTGACTACCCGGGTCCATACGCGGGACACACCGCCCAATACCATCAGGGCTGCCGCTCCCTTTCCGATGACTTTATCGGCCAGCCAGGCTCCTTTCAGGAAGGCGCGGTCTGTGGCATACAAGTCGTACAGGTCGGCCACGCCCCGACGGGAGAACATGCGGGTCTCTTCGCCCTGACGCACCACGCAGGAATAGTTTCCTTCGTTCAGCAAGCGTATCAGTTCGTCCATCACAGTGTTTCCTGTTTCAGTTGTTCCACGTAAGCATCAATGCGGTGAAGCTCTTTCGGAATGTCGATGGACTGCGGGCAGTGCGGATTACATTGTCCGCAACCAATACAGTGACTGGCCTGACGGAGTTTCGGCACGCTGCGGTCGTAACCCACCAGGAAGGCACGGCGGGCTTTCACGTAATTCTCGTCCATGCGGTCTTTCGGCATGTTGCCCTCGTTCACGCACTTGTTGTAATGTACCAGCACGCCGGGGATGTCGATGCCATACGGGCAGGGCATGCAGTATTTACAGTCGTTGCAGGGCACGGTGGGATATTTCTGCATCAGGTCGGCCGTATCAAGCAGGAACTGGTTTTCCTCGTCGGTAAGCGGTACCAGCGGAGAATACGTGCGGAGGTTGTCTTGCAGATGCTCCATGTAGGTCATGCCACTAAGTACGGTGAGCACCTTTTCCGGTGTACCGGCAAAGCGGAAGGCCCACGATGCCACACTGCCTTCGGGATTGCGTTCTTTCAGGCGGCTGAAGATGTGGTCGGGAATGTTCGACAGGCGTCCGCCCAACAGCGGTTCCATCACCACCACCGGAATGTTCTTGCTGCTCACCTGCTCGTACAGGTAGTCGGCATTCACGTTACGTCCCGATGCGTGCTGCCAGTCGGAATAGTTCAACTGAATCTGCACGAAATCCCAATGCACCTGGTCGTGCATGGCCAGTGCCCGGTCGAATTCCTCTTTTGTGCCGTGGAACGACCAGCCCAGGCGGCGGATACGTCCGGCTTCACGCTCCTTGAGCAGGAAGTCGAGCAGACCGTTGTCAAGGAAACGGCCCTGCAAGCCGCTTTTTCCGGGAGCACCCAGCATGTGCAGCAGGTAATAGTCGATGTAGTCCACCTGCAGGTTCTTCAGCGAGTTGTGGTACATCTTTACTCCGAAATCATAGTCGGAATTGGAGAAGTTCGACATTTTGGTGGCCACGAAGAACTTGTCGCGCGGATGACGCTTCAAGGCGATACCCGTCGACTTTTCCGACCAACCCTGCACATAGACCGGAGCCGTATCGAAATAGTTCACGCCATGTTCGATGGCGTAATCCACCAGCCGGTTCACTTCTTCCTGATCGATGACGTTACCGTCACCACCCGGTGCCGGAAGTGTAGGCCAGCGCATGCAGCCATAGCCCAGCAGCGACACCTTATCCTCGTTGGGAGGGAACTGGCGGTAGGTCATCTTGCCGACGGGCACTTCCTTAGCGCTTTCGCCGGCTTTTTTCTTGTCGGGCGTACAACCGTAGAAAGCCGCTGTGGCTCCCACCGTACTGATGCCGACTATTTTAAGGAAATCTCTTCGATTCATCTGTTTTTTCTCGTCCATTCTCTTTCTATATATAAAGGTAAGACAATCCGATTAAAGTACACGATGGCGTTCATGGCCTTCCACGTAGATGGCACTCAGCGGACGGGCCGGACACAGGTTCTCGCAGGCTCCGCAACCGATGCAGCGTGCTTCGTTCACTGCCGGAATCTTCAGTGAGTCGGGGTTCGACGGGTCGGACGGAACCATGGTGATGGCGTTCACCGGACAATGGCGGGCGCAGTTGCCGCACTCCTGCTTGTCGGTAAGCGGGATACACAAATCTTTTACCCACACGGCATGGCCTATCTGGATGGAAGACTTCTCTGCCTTGTCAATTTTCAGGATGGCTCCGGCAGGACATACTTCGGAACAGCGCGTACACTCCGGACGGCAGTAGCCGCGTTCGTACGACATGTAAGGCTGCATGAAAGTATCCAGCGAATGAGAAGGACGGAGCACTTCGTTCGGACAAGCCGACACGCAAAGCTGGCAGGCCGTACAATGCGACTGCAGATGGCGGAGTCCGCGTGCGCCCGGAGGCACAATCGGAGTTTGGCGTACCGGCTCTTTCTTGTCCACGATGTCGGCCAGTCCGCCGTCCATCTTGATGGCTTCGGCCTTCTTGGCTACCTGTGCTTTCAGCACCGAACCGGCCAGCAGCAAGGAACCGGCCAGGAACTCGCGTCGTCCGGCGGTACGGTCGGCTGTTTCCGGTGCCGGAGTTTCTGCCTTTTCGGCTTTCTTTCCGTAGGCAAACCGATAGCCGATGGCTCCCTTATGACATTTGTCCAGACAGTCCATGCAAGCCACACAGCGGCTGCCGTCTATCGCATGGTTCTTCACATCGATGCAGGCGGCCTTGCAATTGCGGGCGCAAAGCGTACAGCCGTTGCATTTCTCCTTGTCAATCGTGATGCGGAACAAGGCAAAGCGGGAGAAGAATCCCAGCACGGTGCCCACCGGACAGATGGTATTACAATAGGTACGTCCGTTGCGTGCCGCCAGTACCACTACCAGTACCAGCATGACGGCTGCCACTATCAGCACCGGCAGACTCTTGAGCCAGACATCCACCGAATAGAAGGCATAGCTGTCCATGCGTTCGGCCATAGAAGCCAGCAGGTTGTTTCCCCACATCCACAAAGGTTGCAGGAAGCTGTGTGCCGCACGGCCGTACACGGCATACGGGTCGAGCAAGGCTACCAGGGCATGCACCCCCAACAGCATCGCCAGCACGAACACTGCCAGCACACCGTAGCGCAGCCAGCTTTTCGGCTTGGAATACGTGTAGGGCATCTTCTTACGTCCCCGGCCCAGACGGGCCACCACGTCCTGAAACACGCCCAGCGGACAAATGACCGAACAGTACACTCTGCCCGCTACCAGCGTGAGCAATATCAAACACAAGATTACTCCGGCGTTCAGTGCCAACAGAGCCGGAAGGAACTGTATCTTCGCCATCCAGCCGAGCCATGCATGAAGCACGCCCGTAAAATCGACGAACAACAGTGTCACGAATACCAGGCACAGCATCCCCAGCGTGAGCCTGACTTTTCTCAACATACTCACAGTAAAAGCAATTTTAGTTAGTTATTATATTCTTTCTATCACGTTTTCGTGGTAAATCCTCACAAAAATAAAAGGAATTGTGTTTCGAAGAGTCTTTTTGCGCAGTTTTTTATCCCAAACAGTATAAATATTCGATTAACTTACGCATAAAGGGCCTTTTTGCAGCATTTATGCAGAAAAAATGTCATAAATATTGATTATCTGAATTACAAATTCTAATTTTGCTCCACTATTACCTAACAAAAGAACAGCAGTTACAACATGACATACGCATTTATTACGGCAGCCGAAGCCGCTGCCACCATTCATCATGGGGATACCGTCGGCATCGGCGGTTTTTCATCGGTAGGTACACCGAAAGCCGTGCCGGAAGCACTGGCTGCTACGCAGAAGCACAGCATGCACAGGGGAAAGAATTCAAGGTAGGCCTTATCACGGGCGGTGCCACGGGCTGTCAGGTGGACAGCGCACTGGTCAAGGCGCACGCCGTATCGTTCCGTACGCCTTTCCAGTCGAACAAGGACATGCGCGAATCCATCAACCAGCACGAGGTGCAGTACTTTGACCTCCACCTGTCGCAAATCGGACAGGACGTGCGTTACTGTTTTCTGGGTAAAATCCACGTAGCCATCGTAGAAGCTTCCGACCTGACGGACGACGGAGAAATCATCCTGAGCACTTCTGTAGGTATCTCACCTACCCTGCTCCAGATGGCCGAACGGGTTATTATCGAGCTGAATGAAGCGCATACGGGAAAACTTACCGGCATGCACGACATCTATATTCCGGCCAACCCGCCTTACCGGACAGAGATTCCGGTGTATCACGTGAACGACCGCGCCGGACACATCAGCGTGAAAATCGACCGAAAAAGATTACGGGAGTGGTACGCACGAATGCCCGCGACCACATCGCGGCCTTTACACCGCAAAATGAAACAACCCTGCAAATCGGACATAACGTGGCTGCCTTCCTGCTGCGCGAATGGAAGAACGGGGCCATCCCCAAGGAGTTCCTTCCCCTGCAGTCGGGTGTGGGCAACATTGCCAATGCGGTACTGGGTGCACTGGGCGACGACCCGAACCTTCCAGCTTTCTCCATGTTTACGGAGGTGATACAGAACTCCGTCATCGACCTGATGATGAAAGGCCGTATCCGCTTTGCTGCCGGCAGTTCGCTCACCTTGTCGGAAGACCGTCTGGACACGATGTACGAGCACATCGACGACTTCCGAGAACGCATCCTGCTGCGCCCGCAGGAAATCACCAACCACCCGGAGATGATTCGCCGTCTGGGTATCATTGCGGTAAACACGGCCCTTGAAGCGGACATTTTCGGCAACGTGAACAGCACGCATGTATCGGGCAGCAAAATTATGAATGGAATTGGAGGCTCGGGAGATTTTGCCAGAAACGCATATTTGTCTATCTTTACCACCCCGTCGGTGGCCAAGGACGGACTGATTTCGTCCATCGTGCCCCAAGTATCCCACGTGGACAGTACGGAACACGACGTACGCATCCTCGTGACGGAACAAGGCGTGGCCGACTTGCGTGGCAAATCGCCTTCGCAACGTGCCCGCTGCATCATTGAAAACTGCGCGCATCCGGACTACAAGCAACTGCTGTGGACTACCTGAAACTTTCGGAAGGAAAGTCCTGCCACACGCCGATGTCGCTGCGCAACGCCTTCAAGATGCATATAGCGTACGCCGAGACGGGTGACATGCGAAACACCCAATTTGAATCATAAGAATGGAAAAATTCGACATACACATCCTGGGATGCGGTTCGGCCCTGCCACTACCCGCCATCAGGCGACCTCGCAGGTGCTTAACATCCGCGAGAAGCTGTTCATGATTGACTGCGGCGAAGGGGCACAGGTGCAGCTCCGCCGCGCCAAACTGAAGTTCAGCCGGCTGAACCACATCTTCATTTCTCACCTCCACGGCGACCACTGCTTCGGCCTGATGGGACTGATTTCTACCTTCGGCATGCTGGAGCGTACCGCCGACCTGCACATTCATGCCCATGCCGACCTGCAACGCCTGCTGGAACCTCAACTGGAATTCTTCTGCAAGGGGATGCCCTATCAGGTGGTGTTCCACCCCTTCAACCCCGGCGAACGTACGGTCATTTACGACGACCGTTCCGTCAGCGTGGAAACCATTCCCCTGCGTCATCGTCTGCCCACCTGCGGTTTTCTCTTCCGCGAGAAGCCGACACCGAACCACATCCGGCGCGACATGATTGACTTCTACGGCATTCCCATCTGCATGATGAACCGCATCAAGAACGGCGAGGACTACACACTGGAAGACGGCAGGGTGATTCCCAACTCAGAACTGACCACTCCCTCCGACCCTCCCCGCGCGTATGCCTATTGCTCGGATACGGTCTACCTGCCCGCATCGCAGCACAAGTGGCTGGAGTGGATTTGCTGTTCCATGAAGCTACCTTTACCGAAAGCGAAGCCGTCCGCGCCAAACAGACCCTGCACTCCACCGCCGCACAGGCTGCCCGGATTGCCAAGGACGCACAGGTGAAGCGTCTGCTCATCGGGCACTTCTCTGCCCGCTACGAAGACGAGAAGGCCCTGCTCGAAGAAGCCCAAGCTATCTTCCCCGACACACTGGCCGCCGACGAGGGACTGAAAATCTCACTCTGAGAAGTTAAAGAAAACTAACCCTATTAAACCGAACCAACGGATTGTCGTCTTACTCAACAATGACGAACCCGCACACGCCATGAACAATTATAACGAAAAAGAAACCATACTGATGCTTCAGGACTCGTCGACCCAGCGGAAAGCGTTCGAACGGATTGTGAAGGCCTACAGCGAACAGCTGTACTGGCAGATACGACGCATGGTGGTTTCGCACGACGATGCCAACGACTTGTTGCAGAACACGTTCATCAAGGCCTGGACCAACCTGGACTATTTCCGGGGAGATGCCAAGCTTTCCACGTGCTCTACCGCATCGCCTTCAACGAATGCCTGAACTTCCTGAACAAGCAGCGCGCCGAAAACCAGCTGTCCATCGACGATGCCGATGCCGCCCTGGTAAACAAGCTGGAAAGCGACCCTTACTTTAACGGCGACGAAACGCAACGGCTTTTTCAGAAGGCCATCCTGCAACTGCCCGAGAAACAGCGCATCATTTTCAACCTGAAATATTTCCAGGAAATGAAATACGAGGACATGTCGGAAATCTTAGGCACCAGCGTAGGCGCACTGAAGGCATCCTACCATCATGCCGTCAAAAAAATAGAAGATTTTTTTCACCAGCATGATTAAACCTTTTTTACAAATTCGAATCTAACTTCCAAAGGAGGCAACAATATGAAAAAGGAAGAAACTGACTTATTAAAGAGATGTGGAACCGAGAACCCGTTCACAGTGCCTGAAGGTTACTTTGCTAACTTCACGGAACAGCTGATGGACAAGCTTCCGGAACGAGAAATACAGCCTGCACCTCAGCTCATGCTGTGGGCACGCGTCAAACCTTGGGTGTACATGGCTGCCATGTTCTGCGGCCTGATGCTCAGCGTACGGATGTTCGTGGGTGAAAAAGAAGCACAATCGCCTGCCGCCGGCACTATGAGTGACATGGAATTTTCAGAAGTACCCGATGAATACATCGACCCCATTGTCGACCAGGCCATGATGGACGACTATACTCTATACGAGTATCTCACTGATGCAGATACGGAAATTTATAAATAAACCAACCATGATAAAAAGAACTTTTTATGCCCTGACTCTCCTGCTCATCTTGTGTGTGAGCGGCATTCAGGCACAGAATACCAAATTCAGCAAAGAAGAATTCCGCAACCGCCAGAAAGAGTTTTTCATTCAGCAGGCGGGACTGAGCAACGACGAAGCACAAAAATTCTTCCCTCTCTATTTTGAACTGCAAGACAAGAAGCAGGCGTACAACAAAGAGGCGTGGCAGAAACTGCGTCAAGGCAAGAATCCCAACACCACGGAAACGGAATATGGGAAAATTGTGGAAGATGTGATTCAGGCACGTATTGCAGCCGACGAACTGGAGCTGGAATATGTGCGGAAATACAAACAATTCCTTCCGGCCAAGAAAATCTATCTGTTGCAAAAAGCGGAAATGCGCTTCCACAGAGAACTGCTAAAAGGTTTCAAACACGGTCAGAAAGGTCCGGAAAAGAAAAAATAAGGGATACGGATAGATTTTTTCTTCCAAAAATTTGGAAAACAAAAATCTTTGCGTACCTTTACACCGCCTTTGAAAAACAAGGCAACTCTCAAGAAGAGTTTTGGAGAGGTGGCAGAGTGGTCGATTGCGGCGGTCTTGAAAACCGTTGTACTGCGAGGTACCCGGGGTTCGAATCCCTGTCTCTCCGCTGAACGTGCTGGACAGAAATGGTCAGCAAACGGACAAAAAGCTACAAATCAATGATTTGTGGCTTTTTTTATTGCCCGAAAGTCCTGCTTCCAAGACTTCAAAAGTACGGTAAAAGACAAAGTTTCGTTACTAAATCGTTACCTATTCCCCGCCGGACAAAAACGGTAACGATTTGTCCATAAATGACCTGATAATGACTTGATTAGTCCATAGTCTGCATAACTCGAAAACGAGAGGTAAAAATTAATTTTGCAACTAAAAAAAGTGAGTTATGAAATCGACATTCAAGGTTCTTTTTTATTTGAAGAAAGGTTCTGAAAAGAAAAACGGCGAGGTTATGATTATGGCACGCATCACCATAGACGCAAACTTTGCCAGTTCAGTACGAAACAGAGCATCCAGCCCGACAACTGGAGCATTGCTGCGGGCAAAGCCAAAGGCAGGGATGCCGGGAGGATAAACGCCCTTTTGGACGACATACGTTCTTCCCTGAATACCATTTACCACGAAATGCAGCGGCGTGACAACTACGTGACCGCCGAGAAAGTGAAAAACGAGTTTTTAGGTCATAGCGAGAGCCACGAAACAATCCTTTCATTGTTCCAAAAGCACAATGACGATGTGAAGCAGCTTGTGGGCATATCCAAGACGATAGCGACCTACCGCAAGTATGAAGTGACCCGCCGCCACCTCGCTGAATTTATCCAAAGCAAGTACAACGTATCGGACATATCCATAAAGGAGATAAGCCCGATGTTCATTACCGATTTTGAGTTGTATTTGCGTACCGCCTGCAAGTGCGGCTACAACACCACCGCCAAGTTCATGCAGTTCTTCAAGCGTATCATCATCATCGCCCGTAACAACGGCATACTGGTGGGCGACCCTTTCGCCAGCTACAAAATCCGGCTGGAAAAAGTGGACAGGGGTTATCTGACAGAGGACGAGATTAAAATTATCCTTAAAAAGAAAATGGTTTCCGAACGGCTGGAACACGTCAGGGACTTGTTCGTCTTTTCCTGTTTCTGCGGTCTGGCATACAGCGATGTCGCCAATTTGCGGCAGGAGAATATCCAAAAGTCTTTTGACGGCAACCTTTGGATAATCACCAAGCGGGTAAAGACCAACACGGATTAGAACCTTTTCCTATGACCCTAACAAATATTTGAAAATCACGCATTTACATTATCTTCTTCCCCTGTAGCGTTTTATCCAAGGCTATTAATAATCAATATATTACATTCCATTCAGAACCATAATCTATGTCTTATCCATGTCCTATGCACCCATTTGTGATATGGACACAATTAATATTTATTTCTTATGAGACATAGTTTTTCCATCTACTTCTATCTGAAGCGTAGAAAGCTTCAAAAAGACAGCAAGTCAACAATCATGCTCCGCATCATAGTCAACAACAAGGCCGCAGATGTAAGCCTGAAGATGTCCATCCTGCAGGAGCATTGGGACAAGCAGAACAGGCGTGTTTCCAACATGAATCCAGAAGCACACGATATCAATGCATACCTGGACAAAGTAAGTTCCACATTGCAACATCATTACCAACAGGCCCAACTGGAAGGGAAACAGCTTACGGCAAGCATGCTGAAACAACGCTTCATGACCACAGGATCCAACCCGCATTCCCTTTTGGAGATATTTGACAAACAAGTGAAAGATGCGGACAGGCTGGCACATGCCGGACAAATCAGCATGTCCCATTCCAACAGGCATAAACTGGTCTACAGACGGCTTGAAGAGTTCTGCAAGAAGATGGGCAGGCAAGATATGGCATTGGAACAGTTCGACCGACAGATGATACACGAACTGGAGCTGTTCTTCAGGACTGACTGCAGGCTGTCGATCAATACGACAGCCAAGATGATGAGTATGGTAAGAAAAGGAATTCTATGGGCATACCGGTGCGGAATTATCCTGACAAATCCGTTCTCAACCTACCGGATAAAGAAGGAGGAAAGCCAGAAACAATACCTGAACAGGCAGGAAATAATAAGGATAATGGGCAAGCGGCTGGATATTCCCAGACTGGCTTCCATTCGTGACATATTCATCTTCAGCTGCTTCACAGGCATCGCTACTCAGACATCTGTCGGTTGAGAAAGGATCAAATCATTTCAGATTCTGACAAAGGAATGTATATCCATCTGTACAGGACCAAGACCAATCACCCCGCATTCATCCCTCTCCTTCCCCAAGCCAAGAAAATAGCAAGTTTTTACATAAGAAAAGGCGAATCGGAATACCTGTTCCCGACCATCTCGAACCAGAAAAGCAATGCCTACCTTAAAGAGCTTGCCGACATCTGCCATATAAGAAAAAGGGTGACATTTCATGTGGCCCGGCACACGTTCGCCGTGACTGTCTGTTTGGAAAACGGACTTCCGATAGAAACGCTTTCCAAAATGCTCGGACATACCAATCTGAAGGTCACACAAGCCTATGCCAGAATCACGTACAGGAAAGTCACGGAGGACATGAAGGTATTAAAGAACAAGCTGAAGGACTGGAAGCCGGAATCCGGTCCGATGAAATCTGATGACATTTAATGAAATCTAATGACAACAGGCTCCGGCGGTTTGCAGCGGCATGAGAATGCGGATATCTTTGTTTCAAACCAAAAAGAACATTTTATGGGAACAATCATTACCAAATCAGACAAGGAAGTACTTCATTTCTTCGATGAAATGAAAAGGGTATCGGACCTCATAGACCATTTGCCGGCGGACAACCGGCACTTATTGGACGGGGAAAACTACCTGACAGATACGGAACTGGCCGGAAAACTCAAGCTGAGCAAGCGTACGCTGCTGGACTACAGACGCTACGGCATATTGCCTTATTATCAGATAGGAGGAAAAATCCTATACCGGGAAAGCGATATCGTACGACTGCTGGAAAAGAACCGGAAAGAAGCGTTCTGACATCCGGTTCCGTTTATGGGAAAGGCTATACCACCACATCCGTTGGAGTATAGCCTTTCACTTTTTATCATATTTTGTATATGTCCGCTTCATGTCTTTCAGGAATTCCTCTCCTGAGCCTACATATAATGGCGCAACATATAGTCGGAAGAATAACCGAGCATTTCCCTGACATGTTCTTTAGGAATCCGGCTGGCCAGGGTGACTGTCGCAGCAAACGTGTTGCGGGCCATCTGGGTGGTCAGACGCTTGGAAATCCGACAACGCGCCGCTACCTCTTTCAGGTATTCATTCATTTTCTGGACTGACGGGACAGGAAAACACGGACCTTCCGGATTCATCAGATTCCAGCCTCTGTATTTCTCCAGCAGGACCATTGCCGGTTTAAGAAGAGGAACACGGCTTGTACAGCTGTCTCCAACCTCCGCTCCTTCAGCACGTGTCCTGCAAATCCACAGTGTTCCTTCGTCATCCCTAAACAAGTGCGACGGACAAAGGGTGCTTATCCCCTGATAGGAAAGTCCGGTGAGAGCGCAGAAGACGAACACATCCTTCACCCGTTCCAAACGTCCGGCTGGCATATCCGTTTCCATCACTGTTCTCAGTTCATCCCAGTCCAGAAAAGAAGGGTAAGTCTCCTCCTTTACGCACAACTCTCCCAGTTCCTCCAGAAACTTGCCATGTTCCATCCAACCCTTCTGCTGAGCCACCTTGAGAACCTTACGGAAACACTCCAGATATTTAGCCGCCGTATTCCGGGCCAGCCCGCGGGTCTCCTTCAAATACCTTTCAAATGCCGTGATAAACTTCCTGTCCAGTTCGGAGAACACGATATCTTCCTTATTGTAAACATTCCGTATGACGGTCTCTACCAATCCGTAGCACCTGTTGTAACGTGCCAGAGTGGCAGGATGCAAATCCCCGGGAGAAGCCGCCCATCCGTCTATACATTCCTTCATGGCCTTCAGAACCAGATGCCGTCCTTCCCTGGCATACAGAATATCCAGGATTTTCTTCGGAGTCAGTCTTTCCCCATCATACACGGAATTCCTGTGAATGACATATATTCTGTCCCTCAGTGTCTCAAGGTACATGTTCAGCTCTGCCGAACTCCGTCCCCTTCCCTTGCTACGCATCTTCGCATTGTCCCATAACTCCACCGGTATAGAGCGCTGGATACGGATTTCATCCCGCTGTCCGTTAATTGTCACCCGAAGAACGACCGGTGCTTCACCGTTCTTCAACAACTTGTTCTTCAAGATGAAGAACATTACATGCAGTGTGTTTCCTTTCATACATTCTATTTTGTGCAAACTTAGTAAACACACTGGAATACAGCACTATGCGAAATTGCGCAATATAACGAAGTATAATACATGTCTTTCCTGAACACGGCTGTACTTTCCGGATTCAATGACCGGATATTTCTGAAAGACCGGTTCCTGCAACAGACAACATGAGACATCTGATGACTTGTGATGCCATCTGATGACATGGTATTGGCCAGCCATGCCATATCGTCTATATTTGCCTCAAACCAAACAATTACACTTTATGGAAATCGTAAACATTGAAGCCGATACTTTCAGAGAAATGGTAATATCTATCCAACTGCTGAAAGAAAAACTGGAAAACCTCAAAGGCAGGAAAACCTCAAAAAGTCTGGATGACTGGATGGACAATCAGGAAGTATGCATGGCACTGAACATATCGCAGAGAACATTGCAGGCCCTGAGAAGCAACGGTACCTTACCCTTCTCCCAGATTGACCGGAAAACCTATTATCGGAGACAGGATGTCATCAGACTGATTGAAAAAGGAAAGAAAAGATAATCCCGACAAAAGCGAGGCCAATCCATACAAGCAAACAACTCTTCATTATGTAAAAGGCTATACCTCACGGTGCGTTGTGAAGTATAGCCTTTTCTGATTATCCGAAGACCCGGGAAACATCCTGCATGTCTTTCATGATACTGTTGTCCAGTACACGGGCATAATGCTGTGTCATGCGGGTTGAAGAATGGCCAAGCATCTTCGACACATTCTGCAGGGCGACATCATTGGCAAGGGTAACAGTCGTCGCGAACGTGTGCCTAGCCACATGCACAATTTAAGCAAAAGCAACGGAAAGTGAAGATGAGAGAAATGAACTGCAAGTGGTTGAGAATGAGCAATATTTCATAATTCTGCCAATTGGCTGCAAAGCAAAGCCGAGCAGTCTATTGAGTTATTTCAGTTACCAAACCGTTAGCGGTCAGTTACCGAAACCAACACTGCTAACGAGGTGAAAAACAAATAGTTTGTCACCAGTGTTTGTTGCACTGTTCTGCACAACTTTCAATGACGGAGAATGCTTACTGATTGATTATTTTTGCAAACTAAAAAAGTAAGCAGATGAAAATTGAAAAATTCAAGGTGCTGCTCTACCTTAAAAAGAGCGGATTGGACAAGAACGGTAAGGCTCCCATCATGGGACGCATCACCCTCAACCGAACAATGGCGCAGTTCGGTTGCAAGTTGTCATGTACGCCAAAGTTATGGAATCCACGTGAGAGCAGACTTGACGGCAAGAGCAAGGAGGCTGTGGAAGTGAACGCCAAGATTGACAAGCTGTTGCTGGCAATAAACTCAGCCTACGAGTCACTTGTGGAGCGCAAGACGGATTTTGACGCAAAGGCGATAAAGGATCTGTTTCAATGCAGTGCAGACACTCAGATGACCTTGTTGAAGCAGCTTGACGCCATCATTGCGGACATTGAGTCAAGAATCGGCATCGACTACAAGAAAGGCACGCTGCCAAACTACCAGTACACTCGCCTGACATTGGGATTGTTCGTCAAGAAGCGTTATGGAACTGACGATGTGGCATTCGGTGAGCTTGACGAGCAGTTTATCCGTGAGTACATGGACTTTTGCTTGGACCAGAGAGGTCTTGCACTTGATACAGTCCGCCACTATCTCGCCATCTTGAAGAAGACCTGCCGAATAGCTTTCAAGGCAGGACACTCCGAGCGTTATCATTTCATGCACTTCAAGCTACCTCAAAAGAAAGAGAATCCACCAAAGGCATTGACACGTGAGGACTTCCTGAAAATTCGTGACCTCGAAATACCAGAGCGAAGAAAATCGTTGGCTTTGACCCGTGACCTTTTTCTTTTCGCCTGCTATACAGGCACGGCTTATGCCGATACGGTTTCCATCACGGAAGAAAACCTCTTTCGTGATGAGGAGGGCAGCCTTTGGCTGAAATACCATAGAAAGAAGAACAAGATGCTTGCACGTGTGAAGTTACTGCCAGAGGCGCTTGCCATGTTGGAGAAATACAAAGACCCGACAAGACCTACTCTTTTACCGCCACAGGAATTTCGAGTGCTGAGAGGTAACATGAAAAGTCTCCGAGTACTATCTGGCATAAGTATGGATTTGGTCTATCATGTTGGACGGCACAGTTTCGCATCGCTCGTTACGCTCGAAGAAGGTGTTCCGATAGAGACTATCAGCAGAATGCTTGGTCACAGCAACATTCAGACCACGCAAATCTATGCACGTGTCACCCAGAAAAAGCTATTTGAGGATATGGACAAGTTCATCGAAGCCAACAAAGACTTCAAGTTTGTCCTGTAATATTTTCACAAAATAAGAAAGGAACATAACAATGAGAAGTACATACAAGCAGTTTTATTATATCAACCGTGGCAGAGTAAAGGCAGACGGAACCACATCTATATTTTGCCGTATCACGATTGACGGCAAAGTGTCAGCCATAGCAACAGGTCTTTACTGTGCTCCCGAAGAATGGGACACGAAAAAAGGTGAAGCCAGGAATGCAAGAGTGAACGGACAACTGCAAGCGTTCAGACTAAGAATTGACGAAGCCTACGAGCAGGCAACAAAGGAAAAGGGCATCGTTACCGCCGAGATTCTGAAGAATGTTATTGTTGATGCAAATACTATCCCGATGACATTGCTTGCCACTGGCGAGGAGGAGCGTGAACGCCTTAGGCTGCGCTCCATCCGTATTAACTCAACATCTTCTTATCGCCAATCTAAGACATCGCAGCTCAACTTGCGAGAGTTCATCGGGTTACGAGGAATGAATGACATTGCATTTGAAGATTTGACTGAGGAATTTGGCAAATCTTATAAGTTGTTCTTGATTGGCAAAGGGTATAGTGCATCCAATACGAACCATAATCTTTGTTGGCTGCAACGCTTGGTTTATATCGCTGTTGACAGAGGTCTGCTGAAATTCAATCCATTGGAAGATGTCGGATATGAAAAGAAAGGCTCACCAAAGCGTAGACATATATCCAGAAATGACTTGCTGCTCATTATGGAGACTCCTATGGAGGATAAGGCTTTGGAGTTGGCACGCAGAATGTTTGTTTTCTCCAGCCTTACAGGTTTGGCTTATGTCGATTTACGTAACCTGTATCCACACCATATCGGGATGACGGCAGACGGTAGAAAATACATCCGTGAGAAAAGAGCAAAGACCAACAACGAAGCGTTCATTCCCTTGCATCCGATAGCTGAACAAATAATGTCGCTATACAATACAGCGGATGATAGCAAACCTGTTTTCCCTCTTTCTTCACGTGATTCCATGTGGTTTGAATTTCATTCACTCGGTGTGGCTTTAGGTATAAATGAGAACCTTACCGCACATGTTGCAAGACATACATTCGGAGTAAACATGGTTACTTCGGGCATATCAATGGAAAGCGTTGCCAAGATGATGGGACATTCCAATCTGCGAAGCACCCAAATCTATGCCGTTATCACCGATAACAAGATTTCCATAGACATGGACAAACTGATGCAACGCAGAAAAACAAAAGAAACTGACCAAAAGAGAAATAAGGAGGACGAAAAATGAACAGAGGTGTTATAACTATCAGCGAGAGCGGAACGGTATCCATGCCGACCGATACTGTATGGATGACCATGCAGGAGATTGCCGACATGTATAATGTGTTCGGCTGCTATGTGCGCAAGGCTGTCAAGGCTGTATTCAAGGACGGCATTCTGAAAGAGCAGGGTGTACGCCGTCATGTCAGGAAGAACGACCGCATCAGCTATGATGTGTATAGCCTTGAACTCGTCATTGCG
>ENA-OQAZ01000592-OQAZ01000592.1-human-gut-metagenome-genome-assembly--contig:-NODE-592-length-19799-cov-25.013115_pt1 | contig 19799 bp, 27 predicted proteins | sample MGYA00242737_ERZ504531 | MGnify/ENA primary metagenome ERZ504531 (study PRJEB26092, sample SAMD00036244) | human gut metagenome | host: Homo sapiens | study: EMG produced TPA metagenomics assembly of... | reverse complement strand
CCATCAGTGGCCAGAACTCCAAAAAGAATTAGGTATCAATCAAATTCTTTAAAGTAATATTGGAAAAAAATAAAAGAGAGTATTTTTGTACTCTCTTTTTATTTTATTAGGGCTGTAATAAATTGATGGCTTTTTTGAAGATTAGCTTCTTAGCTCTTTTTTTAGCGTTTGACATAGCATCCTCATAGTTTTTTTCTGATTGTCTTATAATTTCTATTATAACAGAATTATAATTGGCTTTTTGCGCTTCATCTTCTTCTGTATTAGAAATCAGATAAAACTTTTCACTAAATATTAAATCTATAAAAACATAGTTAGAATAAAAATTCAGCACTTGAAATAAAAGTTTTAGGCTGCCCCCTTTTCCTAGTTCAAGATTTGAAATCGCATTTTGTTTACAGTTCAGCTGTTCTGCTAATTGAGCTTGGGAATATCCTATATGCTCTCGGATTTGCTTTAACCTTGTGCCTAAAATTGGTAATGTAATGTTATACATATTGTTCTATTACTGTTTCTACTTCGTCGTATATTCTCTTAAAGTTTTTTTGCAGTAATTTCTCTCTATTATCTGCTGTCCCAAAGTTATATACTTTTGGCAGTTCTTTGTAGGCTTCTTCTTCTTTCTTAATTTTTTTTAAATCTAAATTGGTTTTGCAATGGTACATCGCTGTTGGAAAATTATCTTCTTGTCCAAAATCTAATGCAACTTGCCCTACTAATGTACCAGCTTGTAATGAAGATATTTTGGATGCCGGGATAACAAAATCCATTTGTTCATTCATATTAATTGTTGTTTCGTTTCTTCTGATAGTAACACCTTCTTTTACTTGCTTAACTTTTCCAAATAGTTTTTGTAGCCAATCTAAAGTTTCAGGAGCTTTAGCTTGCCCGGATAAAGTGTTACCTATAATAGAAGTTATAGTTTTTGCGGTAGCTTTGCCGTATTGTTCTTCTAATTGCGGTAGTTCCTGTAATCCCAAACAAATTGAAACCTTATTGCTACGTGCAGTAGAAAGTAGTGTTGCAAGTTGATAAAAATATAATGTGGGACATTCATCTACTATGATTGAAGTAGGGTAGTTACCTTTTGTATTGACAAGTCTAGTTAATCGGTTAATGATAAGTGCATTTAAAGCACTATTCATGCTTTGTGTTTTAGGGTTATTTGCAATGATAAGATAACTAGGGTCTTTTTTATCTGATACTTTTAAATTGAAATCATTGCCACTAAATACCCAAAAAGATTCTTTAGTAGCCAGTCTTGATAACTGTACTTTTAGACTTGCCATCTGTCCTTCTAATTGGTCCACTGCTCCTGATTTATATGCAGCTTCAAATGGGGAAACTAGTGATTTTAATTCAGGTTCGGAAAAGAGGACTTTAAAAAGTACGTCATATTCTTGATTAAGGAAAGCCAGTACATGCGGTAAATCTGAATATTTGCCATTCTCGTATCTAGACCAAAAATAAATAGAAGCTGCTAACAAGTTTACTGCTGATGTTTTAAAAAAATCGCTATTACCTCCACTTCCTTTGTCGCCTTTTTGTAAACTCTCATATAATGCTTCTGCCGTTTCTGTTGCATCTGCTAGGATTTCTATATATTCTCGTTTCAATGGGTTTATTCTTCTACTATATTCAATATCAGAAAAATTAATGACATTGAACTTGAAATTACTTGGTATTTTTCCTAATTGCTTGTTCTTTTGATAATTATAATATGCAATTTTGGCAAGTTCAGGAAATTTGAAGTCGTAAACAACTTCTGCAAATCCTTTAGCTGAATGTTGTCTTATAAAAGAATTTATAACAGAAAAAGATTTACCACTTCCAGGCGTTCCTATTACGAAAGTTCCACGAAAACAGTTACATATATTCAGCCACCCATTATGCCACTTTCTATTGTAGAAAAACTTCATCGGAATATTGACAGAGAATTCTGTTTCTACCTTGTCTTTAGATTGTTCAAAGCTTTCATTCTCTATATTAAATCTATCTTTCATAAAGTTTGATTTAATACGTTTGGAAATGTTATCTAGAGCTGAATTTATTAATGTCGCTCCAATTATTGATAGTATAATGTAAGCTATATTATACCATTCTAAACTAGTTTCTCCTTTTTCTTTAAAGAAAAGAAAGCATATACTTCCAAAGAACATTATGAATCCAAAGATTAAAGGAAAAATGATTTGTTTAGTCGGGTCTAATTCTAAATCCTTTTTTGAACGTGTTCCAATGCAAGTAACCATTATAATAAAGAATGTAAATAGTTTACTATAAAGAATATTAGAATAGATAGGAATTTTTGCCATTTTTGATAATAAGGGCATAATTTGTTCACTAAAGGGAAAATGAACAAATAGTAGAATCTCTATGCAAACAGTTATATAAATGAATGCTTGCATGAATCCATATAGTTTTTGTAATTCTTTGCTTTCTTCCATGATTTAATCGGGTATTTTAACTTTTTCAGGTTCCTCACATTGAAAAGCCTTGAAATCTTCTATAGCTAATTTCAAGTCTTCTAAAAAATTGCTATTGCAACCTTTTTCTACTGCTATCTGGTAATATGCTTCCATTGCTTGGACGGAACAAATATCTGTTCCGCATATTACAAAAGCTGGAATGTCTTCTAATAGGCACTTGTGTAATAATCTTTTTTGGTCTTTCATTTTATTAATTCAAATGAAAATACCACTCTTTTATGCAGTGAGAGTGGTATTGGTTTTTATTTTTTGGTATCATAATAATGTTCTCTTATCGTCCATGCCGGGCAGAACCCGGAAAAGTACGGTATCAAATACCTTCCCGGTTTCTCTCCAGTGCAGGCAGAAAAGGTATCAATTCTACTGGTAATTTTCCTGTCCGAATATATGTTGAACCATTGCATAATTTTCACCACTGTTAGACTTATGCAGCTTATCATCAATAAAAATTTTTACTTCGACTGTCTTAGGTAGCTGTAAATTTTCAAGGTTTTCTTCATCTTTAGGTATAGGGTAGGCAGATAGCCATAAATATGTTCCTTGTTTGGCTTCTTGCTCAAATGTGAATGGACTTTCTACAATAGTTTCTTTGGCAGCTTCTTCGGGAGCTTCGGAAGAAATATCTACTCCTACTGTATAATGTATTAGAAGTTTGAAATTTTCTGGGTCGCTTACGGTAGCTTCATAACGTACTTTTCCTGTATCTCCTGTAGGTGGAGTATCAGGGTCGTTGTTATCGTCTTTATTGCATCCAGACAACATAAGGCTTAAACCAATCATTACTAATGATAAATACTTTTTCATATTGTTTCTTTTAAATAGTTGATAATTCAATGTGTATCGTTCCATTTGCAGCATTATATGCTACTTCCTCAATATTGGTGAACCGTCTTATTGATTCTTTCCATTCTTCTGTTTGTGGATTGTGGTAATATTCTTCTTCTAATAGACTTATCAAATTATTTATTTGTTTGTCAGATAGATAAATCTTTTCTCCAACCCTTGGAACTACAGGTAATTGGATTGGTATAGAAATATTGTTCACACCATCTATAGGAATATGGATGTTTATTTCTATCATAGCCATTTCATGTTTAGTATATTTTTGGACGGCTTAAATTTAACAACTTCCTTTTCTGGAACTTCTACAGGTTCTCCAGTTGCCGGATTTCTAGCTATCCGAGCTGGCTGAATAATCTTTTTGAAAGTACCAAAATCTTTTATAGAAACATCTTTTTCTCTTAGATTTTGAGATAATTCTTTGAAAAAACTATCAATTATTTCTGCTACTTCTTTTGTTGGTTTATTTGCCTTTTCAGCAACCATTTTGATTAAATCAGTCTTATTCATTTGCATATCAATAATATTTAATTACTTAAATCACTTAAACAAATTTCAGGAATAATTTGGGTATAGTCTTCTGTATCTGGTCTATAATGTATTGATTCAACTATATTGACCTCACAGATAACATCATATACCCATGCTTTAAAATTCCCTTCTAAATCATCTTCACCATCATTGAATTTATTAAAATCACTTTTAGCTTCATCTGTTAGATATTCTAATAAATTTTGATAGGTAAATTCATTCTGAAACATTATAATGTGAGGTGAAATTTCTTCGCCTATCCTTGGAAGATGCGGAAAATTCCAATCACCCTTTACCTTCATTCCTCTCTCTTTAAAAAAATGGCTATAAATTATAAATTCTATTTTCATATTAGTTTTATTTTAAAATCATCGTTCAGTACAAGCTTTCTTTCCATCGGTTGCCCGTTTTTATCATGAAATCCAGTTAACACAGGTGTTTCTTTTTTCTCGCAAAGTTCTATTGCTTCTTCGGGAGTTATAGAACGTCCTGACATTTCACGCCAAATGACAAAATCACATTTTATGGCTTCATTTCTATAGTTGGAACAATTATAGGCTTTTTTGTTTATATATAAGTTTCCTCCACACTTAGGACACTTACACAATGTATTGTCAAAAGAAATATCTAAGTTCTCTGTTAGAACCAGCCGTGAAGAAAAATCATTTCCTTCTCTTGATTTAAATCCAGTCATAAACGGTGTTTTTTTTCCTCTGGCAAGTATTTCTGCTGCTTCCAATGGTATTTCTCTTTGTGCAATAGTTTTGGGTATATAGAGGTTACAAACTCTGTTGTTGTCCTTGTCCTTTTGTGAATACCCTTTACAAGCATATCCATTTAGTAAAATTTCAATTTCTCTACCACACACAGGACACGGAGTTTCTAATACTTCATTTACGAAAGAAGGAATAACGATTCCATTTTCGATAGTCAGATATGCAGAAAAAGGAACTCCTTTTTTATTATGGAAGTCATGAAATATATCTGTTTTCCCTGTTGTTATTAATTGCCTGGCTATTTCTTCTGTAATCTCTTTTCCCCAATATGAATGATAAATATTAAATGTACATTTGTCATTCATGTTTTTGAAGTAATTACAGGAATATCCTAAACTGCCTTTCATTATGTGTCCTTTCTGGCAAATAGGGCATAAGCCTAAATCTTTGATTGTATCATTATCCATTTAATATCCTCCTTTACTAATCCATTTAATACCGTTTAAAATATTATCTACTTTTTGTTTCCCACTATTTACATATTTAAATTGTCCGGGTACAAGTGTTTTTAGTACTCCAGCCCTTTTAGCGGATTTCATTTGTCGGCATACAGCGTATGCAAGTCCTCGCATTCGTCTAAGTTCATTGACCACATGAATACATAAATCTATCCTTTGCTTATTATCCATAAGATTTTTTTCACCGCCTTGCAATGCTATATTGTTTATGTATATCATTAAATCTACACTTCGACTGATAAGCTCATACTCTGTTTTTGCAATTATGGTTAATAATTTAGGGTCTCCAACTGCATATTTAGCTGCTTCGGATTGGTATTTAGCTATGTCTCTAGCTAAGGTTGAAGCATAAATAATATCTTTTCCATTTTTCACAACTGCATTAACTGTAGAAAGATAGTTGTATGTCTTCTCCTGTAAGGATTGAATTTGATTCATTTTTTGTTGGATTAAAATTTGAAAGTTGCGGATTTTTGTTTCCTCACTTTGTATGTCTTTCAATACACCTTGTTGCTCCTGATGGGAATAAACCAATGTTCCAATCATTACCGGGTCAATGACAATAGATTGTGCTAGTCCTTTTATGTTGCCTAACAGTAACATTAGGGAAAAAAATAAAAGCACTCTTTTCATATCATTATCTGTTTGTAAATTCATATATTCCTTTTTTCTTTTTTTGTTCTTCTACTCTATTTCTGATGGTTTGAATTATATCACTATTAGCTTTAAGACCATTCATCAGTAGTTCTGGTGTTGATTTATCGCCAGAATAAATGTAGATATTGGTGTTGTTTATTAAAGACTGGATAAAACTTTGCTTTTCTTCGTAATCATATACCCGATATAATTCTATGTAGTTAATCCTTTTTGAAAGTACTCCTTGATATATTTTTATTTGCTCTCTAGTTATAATCCATTTTGTACAAAGTAACATTGAAATATATCTGTAGAAAATTATAAATATCAACAATACTAATATCGTTCCACTGATAAATTTTAATAATTCATGTTCTCTTATATATTTACTAAAAATGAATACGAAAATCGCTAATGTGATTAAAAGGAAATTCTTCATTAACCAATATCGGAATTTAGGCTTTAATATAATATCATCAGAAGCTATGTTTGTTCCATCATTCATAACTTAATACTTTTTTTTTGTTCATGTTGTTTCATTAGAATTTCATTGAAATCTTTTGCTTTTTCTGCTTTATGAGAAATCATAGGAGCTATTATTTTGCTTTTTTCCCTAAAACTTTCTAGTGAAACGTCATTTTTGTTAATAGTGAATTCTCTACCCTTAGTTTTAAACAGCACATCATCTTTATTTTCTTTTATTGTCATTTCTGTATTACTAATGATTCCAGACACTTTAATGTCATACAAATTACCGTTTAAATCATTATCAAAACAGGTATGTACTTTAGCTTGTGGGTATCGCAATAAAGTGTTTTTTATTTGATTAACTGAAATGTACCCTCCTACACTACAAAAAACACTTTCTTCTAATTTGATTTTGTTAGCATTGAGCTGATAGAAGCTCATAGCATCTAAAGCGGATTCTGCAAAGTATATATGTTTTGCCATTTGGGGGTGTGGGCAAAAATCAGCAATCCAAAGCGAGTTACTTTTATCACCTCCGGCAGCCATTCCTTTGAATCCATAGTTTCTTAATTCGTAATTTGTTACTTTGTTGTCTTTATCTTTTGGATTAATATAGGGAAAACCTATATTATAATAATTGCCGTTTCCTTGTAAGTCTTTAACCCTTGTGATAAATGGTAGAAACTTTTCTACGACTTGATGATTTATATTTCTTTCATTTGTGAGAAATCTTAAATCAGCGAGTGTAGTAGGAAATTCTTTATATCTATCTCTGTCAAAAGATTTGTTTTCTGCTTTTACAACTTTGAATGCTTCATATTTAGGACTATAAGGCTCATTTGCGTAATGTCCTAAAATCATATTGATTCGCACAAATGTATTTTGATGTTGGAATTGTGGGAAGTCGTTAATATGATTTTTGATGAACTGAATTAAATCTCCACCTTTATAATTCCTATCATAGTAGTGTTCTTGTACACTATGAGGATTCTTGATGATGATTTCATCCAACTTGTTACCTGCTCCGTCTGTCAGTTTAAAAACAGGCGAAACCTTTCCTTTGCTAATGTCTTGTTTATATCCTAAATCTTCAAGTATTTGAATGATGGATATTTTAGCCTTATAATCGTCAAATGTTAGCATAATATTATAGTTTCATTGTTGGAGTATCATTATTTTTTCCGTAGGTTCTACCATATCCGAGATAGATGCTTCTTGCTTCGCTGTTGCTTTAATAGAACTATCTATTTTATCCATTTGGGTAGATATTTGTTCTCCGACAGTTTGTTTAGTAGCTTCCCTAGAGCTGGAATATGTTTTTTCTACTTCCTTGTAAGAAGCATAATCTTTAGAAAGTTTATGTTTCTCTAAAAAGGCAGCCATTTCGGTGGGTTTATCTTTAAAAATTTCATCAATCCCTTTAGCTCCTTTTTGGGCTACAAACTCTAATCTTTCTTTATCAGATATATATCTTTCTTTCCCTATTGTTTGTTCTTTCTTTTCAGTCGCTTTAATTTCTATAGTATTTGCATCTTTGATTGATAATCCATTTCTGGCATTCAAATCTAGTTTTACTTTTGCAGCTTTGTTTAGTTCCTCGTTTACAATGGTAATTTCTTTTCCATTTTTGAGATTTTCTTGCTGCATAGGAGTAAGCTCTATTCCTCCAAGTTTTTGGGGAATATGAATGTCTTTTGCTTTTATTGATACTATCTCATTAGTATCTTTGTCACGTTGGTGCAATGTTCTTTCTCCTTTTGAATTAGTCTTTACTACGACATTATCAGCTTTTAGGGCTTTTATTTCATCCTTAGTAAAGGATAAATCATTTTTTATTTCTTGTCGTTTAGGAATGAGCAAGATAGCAATCCCAGCGATTGGGTAAACTACTGTAATAGCTGCGATTGCTAGTTTTCTAGCATTGATACCATCAATTTTGATGCGTTTACCTTCTTCTTTGAAATCAATTTCGTTGGTTTTTAATTTAGATTTATTTTCAGGTGTATTCTCGGCTGTTATATATTTAAGAGTTGTTGCTTTCCCCTCAAAATGGAGTTTTCCATTTTCTGTTTTATAAGACACTTTTTCATTGTCTAGAAGTGTTCTATTACCGGGAGTATCTTCAATGGAAAAATTTAGCATACCTGTTTTTTTCCCATTTTTGATGTTTGCAATATCTTCGGGGCTTAAATTTTCCGGTTTAACTCCTACTTCATTAAACTTGTTCCAGTCTATATCAACATATGAACCTTTACCATCTAGGGTTTGGTTTTGTTCATAAGCATATCGATAAAGGTCTTCTCCTTTATATGCAATTTTATTTTCAAGGTCAATGACTGTAAATCCGTCTTTATATCCTTCATTCTTGTTAGTACCTTGTTTTATATCATCCCATTTTATAATTGCAACATTGTGGTTTTCTCGTAAATATTGGCTATATTCTTGGAAATTATTGCTAGCTTGTTCTTTATCAAAGAAACTGATTATTCTTTCTTTAGATTGCTCTAATAAAGATTCTCTATTATCTCCTAAATTGCCAAGTTTAAGTGTATTCAGTGGATAAGTATATGTTTCATTACCTTTGGAAAAGGTAATATCACCATTCCGATATTCTTCTGAATATCCAAGAATTGCTGCTATTGCTCGGAATTGTCCGGCATTTTCATAACTATATTGCAAAGCTTCAAATTTTTTCTTTTCTTCCATTTTATAATTTGAATTTATGTTCTACTTTAGATTGCGATTCATTTCCAAGTGTTGTTTTTTGTCCTTTCATGTATTCTATATATTCATTTCTGTTTTTATCAGTATGAATAGTTCCTATAATTTGTGGGTTATGCCGGTCATAAGCTATTTTCTGTTTCTGCTCGAAGTCTAGGAATTTTATTCCTCTTGGATTATTTAAATCTAATCTTATGGCAATTTTTTCTTTGTCAACATTCAAAATTAATTCCTTACCTGATTTTAGAGTTTCCTTTTGTTGCTTATCCAGCTCAACACCTTTTATGTTTGAAGGTATTGAAATACTTTTGATTTTTGTTTTAAGCAATTCGTTTGTTTCAGGGTCTAATTGTACGAGATATTTTTCATTGTTAATAGTTTTTGTTATTATCTCGTTATCTTGAAGTCGTTCTAACTCCTTTGGTTTAAGGTTTATATCATTCATTATTTCTGGTCTGACTGGATGAACTTTAACGCCAGCATTGTTGCTATCTTTCCAGTACAAACTTATTTTTCCTTTCATACTTATTTCTTCTCCATTATTATCGTGAAAAGAAAGGTCTAGTAAACTGGTTCTCTTTCCAGATAATAGAGCTGTGATATTTGCCTTATCCAAAGACCATATCTGTTTTTTTGATATTCCTATTAGTTCTAATTCTTTATATGGAATATCATTTTCATTAAAAATAGCTTGCTTTTTATCCATGTAATGTATATTTTTGCTCAAAAGTAATAAAAATATCAATATGAAGAATAAATTTATCATGTTTTTTACTTATTCATTGTTTTTTTCAGTGAATGGCTACTGTCAGTTTAATACGGTATTACAGAAAAAGGATATTCCTAAAGCGGAACCTGTATTAGCAACGACAGAAAATAAATTGATAGAAGAAAAAGAAAAGGCTGTTGTCGTCAATGATGCTTTGACTACAGAACGACTTGCATACTGGAAGCAAAGAAGGTATTTATCTTTGCCCATTGATTCAATGGTGATAACTTCCCATTATGGTAAAAGAAAAGACCCATTTACTGGAAAAATAGCAAATCATAGAGGGATAGACCTTAAAGGCAACAACGACTATGTTTATTCGATAATGCCGGGAATGGTTGTAAAAACAGGAAAAAATAAAGGGTTGGGCAATTATGTAGAAGTGCGTCATGGTGATTTTACTTCTATCTATGGGCATTTATACAGTGTGCTTGTAAATGCGAAACAAGCTGTTGAAGCTGGGCAACCAATAGGCATTAGTGGAAGTACCGGGCGCAGCACAGGAGAACACTTACATTTTCAAATGGAATACAAAGATAAAACTATAGACCCTAAGCCAATTCTTGATTATATTAATGAGGTAATCAGAACCGTTAAAGGACAAATTTCACAGCAAATAGATAATGAGTTAAGACGCAAATAAATAGAAAAAGAGGATTGGAAAAGCCAGTCCTCTCTTTTTGGAAGAATCAGAAGAAACCTTTTTTTAATCCTTTTTCTTGTCTTTGAACTTTTTCTAGTGAAGATTGAAGTTGTGACAGAGCTTCTTTCATTCCTTTTTTTACTTCAGGATTCGTTACGGATTCAATAAGCTCTTTTCCTCTTTGAATGTTAGTGTTAAGTATTTCTTTATTCTTCATCTGTTTTGAACGACTTTCATCTATAAAAATAGATGGCATACTTTTGCAACTCCATTCACCATTTACTAGATTGAAATCTTTAATTCTTTCTTTCGCTAAGTAGGTGTGGATAGAAATCTTATCTACAGCCTTATCACTGTATAATTGATTTGCAGATTTCATTAGTCCATTTACGGCTTTGTTATGTGAATCAATATCAGCTAATCGTCCTTGTCCTTTACTTAGTACTTCTTCTTGATACCTGTTGTAAAGTCCTAGTTGGGTAAACTCCTTGGGGGCTGCAATAATATATGCTTCAACTCTAAATCCTGCATCTTTAAATTTTTGTGCTGTCTTTAAAGGTACATCTGGATTTCTCATAGTTCCTTCTATAATAATATTGCATTTCCGTTTAATGGCTTCTTCTATTAGTCTTTCTGTAAAAACGCTAGAAAAAATCTGGGTTTCAATGGGGTATTTAATAGGGTCTTTTATTAGTTCCTTATTGGGGTGAAACTGTCTGTAAAGGTCACCATTAACAGTGAGAAAATCTAAGTTAGGATGGTCTTTCTTTGCAACATTTATAAGAGTGCTTTTTCCGCAAGCTGGTTGTCCACCTAAGATTATAGCAATAGGCTTTTGTGATGATATATTGATGTCCTCAAATAAGCCATCTTTTTTTTGTTCAAAGATGGCTTCTACTTCATAGCGTTGCATAATATGCTTTCAATTTAGGTGCGTAATAGTTTTGTATCTTATCCATGACTGATAAGCGCACATTTTCAGAAACTTCAAACTGCAACAATCCATTTGCTATTTTTTCTTCTGTGTTGAGAACAGAAAGTTCTTTTTGCAGTATTTTTTTTCTGTTTTCATCCTTCTCTTCTGATATTTCATCTATCTTCATCATGCGGAGTGTCCCGATAATGTCGAGCGCAACATCCAAGCTCATTTCTTTATTCATGGTTCATTATAGTTTTATGATTTATACTTCAATAGATTCTGTGAATTTTAATAATGGAATAACTTTCACTGTATGAAATGAAAGTTGGTTAAAAAGCTTATGGGTCTTTAGCATTTCAATCGCTGCATCAGCCGTAACAACACCTTGTTCATAAAGCCGGATTGTTGCATATAACTGGTCATTGGCAACGGTCCCATTATTAAATCATAGCTGTTTTTTCCTTTTCCTCTGCGGTTATTAACTACAAACTCCAGCCACTCTTTTGTAGCCCCATCAAATCGAAGGACTGAAAACTCTCTATCAAGAATATTATCGGGGACTTCATAAACTGAAACGACCGCTTTTTTACCATGTTCCCGATTTCTTTTGAGTATTGCCCACTTCTTAGCCTGTTCAAAATTAGTTGTCGTATAGAATCCTTTTCCAAAGTCAGTAGCTTTACGCCCTTTCTGTATATTAGGGGATTTGACGGTAACTGTTGAGCCGTGATATAGTTTCATGCCTTTTTATTGATATAAGTTATTATAGTATCTAATATATACTCTGTATCTTGTGTGTGCAGCATTTCAAAATTTTCATATAGAAATTCAAAAACGCCATGATTGGAAAACAGCAAAAGAGTTTCTTTAGCACTTATATTTTTAGTTTCCCTGTAATTTTCAGCACAAAACATTTGAAAAAGCAATATCTTTGGATTGTCCTTTTGTACTTTCTTCTGTTCTGTTTTCTCTTTTTCTAATGCTTCATAAAGTGATAATGTACTTGAATACCATAGTTTTGTGTTCTCGTCCAATAATGCCTTGTACAAATTGGAAGAATATATATAGTATAACGCATCTTCTAAAGGTAGCGTTTTTCTTTTCATGACTGTATCAACCAATTCTCTCATAACAAATGGGAGCATAGCCGAACCAAGTTCATTTTGATATGTTTGATTAGTTTCCATAACTATTGAATTTATCATGTTTGAAAAGTTGGTTTTTTGTCCCTATCTCATAGTGCTGCATAGTATGCTTTCAATTTGGGTGCGTAATAGTTTTGTATCTTATCCATGACTGATAAGCGCACATTTTCAGAAACTTCAAACTGCAACAATCCATTTGCTATTTTTTCTTCTGTGTTGAGAACAGAAAGTTCTTTTTTCAGTATTTTTTTTCTGTTTTCATCCTTCTCTTCTGATATTTCATCTATTTTCATCATGCGGAGTGTCCCGATAATGTCGAGCGCAACATCCAAGCTCATTTCTTTATTCATAAATCTGTATTTACTTTTATTTTCCCTAAAGTTTTTTGCTCAATCTGAACCCTTACAAGTTCTTTATGTGCTTTTTCGTACCGTTCACGCAGAGCCTTGTTTTCTTCCCGAAGCTGTTGCAACTCCTTTTCTAAAAAATCGGCTCTTACTTTTTCTTCGGTAGCTTTGGCGATGATATCCGGTGTTGGTAGTTGTGCCTGTTTTTGCGAGATTATAAATTCGCTCATCAGCTTACAAAGTGCATCCACTTGGTTACGCTCTCTTTCTACTTCAGCCGGAACAGGCAGAAGGGGGTTACTTCAGTATCGTAAATATCGAAATCGTTCTTTTGCAAGAAATTCCATGCCTTTTCCACCCATTCCCCGACAGGTTGTCCCGCTTTACGGCAATATATTTTTATATCTTCAAGCACGTTTTTAGGTACTCTAATGGTGCTTGTTTGTATATCGCTCATGTATCTATTTGTTAATTAGTTATATGCAAAAATATAAAGAATATATTTAGCTTTCTACAAAATCTACAAAAAATATATTTATCTCTTTTTGTCAATATCAAAGCGTAGAGCATTGATGTTGCTTTCGGTAGTCCATACGGCTATTTTTCGCCCGTCAATTTCAACGGTAACACGAATATAATCGTTTCCTTGTGGTTGTTCCTTTTCCTGTGAAACTTCCACTACTTTAACTTTTAATTCTTCCATGTCTATTTTATTTTTTTGTCCTTTAGTTTTCCTTTTAGGGTACTTATTACATATCCTTGTGGGTTCTTCTTTCCTCTAACTTTCCCGATAAGTAAGGACAGTTCATACACAAGGTCTAACTCCTTTTTAGCTGACAATATTAAGTCATAGTTGTTTTTTATTTGCCTATCAGAGAACCCTAACTTTGCAAGGTATTCCCTATCCACCTTATCCAAGAACGCAGATAAATTAACTTTTTGGGATAATAGGTCTTTTCGTTCTACATGTTCATCCCTGTTGCGTGGAATTGCAATAGGATAGAACATGATTTTATAGAATTTCTTTCCGTCTTTCATGTCCGGTTCTTTGTATCTGTATTCAAATGAAAATGGGCTTTTTTCGTCTAATTCCCTTTTTGCAGGTTCAATGACACGTTTTATGAAATCGGGTGTACGTGGGTATTTGTCTGTAAGTTGAAACATTTCTTTCAGCTTAGTGAAAGTAAAGGTTAAAGGTGTTGTTTGCCCACTCATTAGCTCATAGAAGCGTACAGCATAGACAGATGAAAAGGATAGAGCCGTTTCTAACTCAAACTTTCTGTAACCTTTGGTAAAGTTAAGGAAGCACTCTACAATCTTCTCGTTTAGCTCAAAAATAACCTTTTCTCGTTTCCGAATTTGCGGTCTTTCTATAATGCGTATAATTTCCCATAGGTCTGAATCTTCATATTCAAATTTCTTATCATTGAGAGAACGCAAAGCGTCTTTTATACGTTTGTAGTTCGTTTGATTATCTGGAACAAAGTAGCTTATAGGAAACTCTAGGATATAGCCGCCAAATAAATCTCTATCTATTTTTCCCTTTAGTTCTTTGCCCTCTAACAAGTATTGCCATGTTTCAACCAAGCGCAAGAGAATGCGCTTTTCATCCGCAGAAAAGTCATATTTTGCGGTAGTCATAATATACGACTGAATAACGTCTTTATTGTTTATATTCATTTAATTACGTTTTAAAAACGACAACTTGCATAGTTGTTTCGCAGCAAATATACATATAAAAACGACATACAGAAAACAAAGTCTATTTTATTTTAGAAAACTATGCAAAAAGTCGTCTTTGAAACCCTTAAAAACTATGCAAAAAGTCGTCTTTAACTATGCAAAAAGTCGTCTTTTGAAAAATAAAATGAATATAATCGATTGATTTATAATAAGATATAACGTGCTTTTAAAAAGTGATAAGCATAAACAAGTTATGCTATTTAACACAAAGTATTGATTTTAGAATATAAGTAGTTGAATATCAAAACAATAGGGGAAACAGGACGACTTTTTGCATAATGGAAAAGCAAAGCAAGAAGCCAAGCGCAGCGGGGAAAAGGAAGAAATTTCCCCGCGTGTTAAAAAATGTATATTTATGGGTAATTTGTATTTTTTGATTTTGGTAGTTTAGGCACTTCTTGCTATAACCATTTGTTATACAGACTGTTTGCAATACTCTTTCAATTCTTTACAAATGTATTCTTTCAATGTTATCCCCTCTTTCTTTGCTTGTCTTTCAAAGATACATATTCCCCATTTACTTAGCTGTTTGTGTCTGTTAAATTATGCGCAGTCGGAACTATTCCTATTAGCCCGCCATACATCCGACTGCATAACCCCCGCCCCCTTGTGCATTGGCGCAGCTCACGCCCGCCCGCACCGCAGGGAGGGGTATTCCGTCGGCTGCTTAGGCAGTCGAATAGGAATAGCAAGAGGAAACGCCACAGAGTTGCGTTTTTTCCTCTTGCCCTACGGGATTACGGCTGAAAATCAGCCGTTTATAAAAATCGAATGATTTTTTATATATAGTATTGATATATTGTAATAAATAACTACTTTTGTATCAGTACTTAATGATATATAAACCGTTATAATATGGAAGAAAAAAGACCTAATACTCCCCGCAATTCTACTGTTGCCGTTTCTCCCGAAATCGGTAAGAAATTAGAGCGTTTTTGTGCTTCATGTGGTATCACGAAGAAAGATTTTATTTCCCTTTCGTTAGACTATTTTCAACGGTACGGGATAAATCCGGCTAAGCATGAAAGCCCCGCCAAAGAAATGGAAAAACTAATCAAGAAGAACGACCAAGTAATCGGGTTTATCCGTAAGCAGGAGCAGGACATTTTGCGCCCCATGCTTGAAGCCATAACAACCACCGAAGAAAGAATAAAGGCTAATATCGGGAGTTTGGCTACTTCTGATAAGTTAATAGAATTTATACAAGCCGTAGACAGCAATTCCAATATACAGGTAGATACGAGAGATAAATTAGCAGAAACAATCTCCAAACAGAACAAGGAAGTAAAACAAGCGATTTTAACTCTTGCACGCTATTTGGACGAAAAGGGAAAAGCGGGTTTAATTGATAGACTTTTTGGGTGATGATAGTAAAAGTACAGGGAGGCGGTAAAGTTTACGCCAACACTGGCAGCTGCTCTGATGTTGTTTCCTATTTGCAGCATGAAGATGCAGAACGGCTGCAAGCAGGGCTAACGCCTGAACCGTTCTTTAATCAGGAACAGGACAGGATAAGCCCCAAAGAAGTAACCAACAAGATAGACAACAACCGAAAGGGCTTGAAAGCCAAAGAAGCAAAGTTCTATGTTATCACTGTTGCGCCGTCACGTGCGGAACTCCGTGAAATGGGAGCCATGAAAGAGTATATCCGTACCGAAGTCATGCCGAAATATGCGGAGGGGTTTAATAAAGGGCTGAAAGCTGATGATTTGGAGTTTTACGGTAAAATCCATTTTGAACGGCACGAAAAAGACGGAGAAGATTTGCATGCCCATATTATCGTAAGCCATAAGACCAAGAATAACGGTAAATCAATCAGCCCCATGACAAACCACACAGGGAAAAAGAATACAGGTGCAGCACAAGGGGGATTTAACCGCAAAGAGTGGTATTCTTCATGTGAAAAGGCTTTTGATAAACATTTTAAAAATGAACGTGATATAAAGGAAAGTTTTGAATACAAGAACGCCATGAAGAACGGCACACCAAAAGAAATGCAGGAACAGATAAACAGAGCTATTCAGCAGGAACGGCAGAGGGAGCAACAGATACGACAGCAACAGGAACAGAGGGTAACACAAGCTGTCAAGACAGAAAAAAAGGAAAATAAAGTAAAACCAAAATTATAAAATCATGAAAGAGGGACAATTAAAAAGTAGCAACCGTAGCGGTTGTTTGATGTATTTGGCATTGATTTACGCTTTCCCCATGCTTGCAGCTTTGGCGGTTTTGCCTTTGGGTGTGGTGTATTTGTGTTTTCGTGCCGGAGAAATCGGAAACGGTTTGTTTGTGCTTGCGGTGGAAGCTGGAGCAGTCTATTTGTTTATCAAATACAAACGTAAGGGAAAAAAAGAGGAAGCCCCCAAGAACCCGAATACGGCAGTTTTGCGGACAGAAGCCGGAGGGGTGCAGTTGGGAAACCCATTTAGAGGGGTTTTTGTATTAGGAGCAGCCGGAAGCGGGAAAAGTGAAAGTATTGCAGTGCCTTTGCTTTCCGAGTTTGTCCGCATGGGGTTTGCGGGTGTGGTATATGATTTCAAATTTCCGACATTGGCAAAAGATGTACAATCCTTTGTAAACGCCAAAGGAAGCGTTTTAAGACACTTTTATTTGGATTTCAATAATCCGGCTGCATCTTACAGGGTAAACCCTTTAAATCCACGATATTTGCCTAATACGTCTTATGCACGTGAGTACGCACAGGCAATAATAAGCAATCTAATGAAAGAGAGTATCAAGAAGCCGGACTTTTGGACGAGAAGCGCAACCGACCTCTTGACCGCCTGTATTTGGTATCTGAAAGAGGAACGCCCCGATATTTGCGATTTACCGCACGTTTTAGCCATGATAACGAGTAATGATACCGCACTACTTAAAACTTTGCAGAAGAACGTACAAACGGCACAAATGACCGTTAGTATTTACAATGCAATGGAGAGGGGGGCAGACAGCCAAGTAAGCGGGGTTATTGGCACATTACAAGGAGCAATAGCACAGATAAACACTCCCGAACTTATGTTCTTGTTTTCGGGTGATGATTTCTCGCTCGATGTGAACGACCCGCAAAACCCTATTATTTTGACAGTCGGAAGCTACCCGACATTAACACAGACTTTTGCCCCATTGTGCTCTTTAGTGATAACGGTTGCTACCAAGCTGATGAACCAGCCGGATAAACATCCGTCTTTTGTCCTTTTGGATGAAGCACCGACCGTATTTATACCGAATATCGAAGTTTTGCCGAATACAGGCAGGAGCAACAAGATAGCAACGGTTATAATGTGCCAGGATATTGCACAGTTAGAGGACGGTTACGGTAGGGAAAAAGCCGATGTTTTGTTTGCTTCCTGCAATTCCCATTTCTATGGCAGGGTAGCAAGCAGCAAAACGGCTGAAATCCTTTCTAAACAATTCGGAAAAGCCGATAAGGTATATATAACATCCAACGAGGGGCGCAATACAAGGAAGTTTGGAAAAACTTTGGGGAGGTCTGAAACAATACAGGAACGTGATGTTATCAAGCCGTCAGAATTTTTAAACTTGCAAGTTGGAGAGTTTGCAGGGTTGGCAGTTGAAAGCAATAAGCCACATTCAGAACCCGATTTAAACAGGCACAAAGACCGCAGCCCGCAGAATTGAAGAAGCCCGACTTTTCCGGCTCTGTGAGCGATTATTACAAGCGGGTGAGATATGATATAAATAAAATGCTTGAAATTGGAGGAACTGCCGGAGAGTACGACAGGGACACTATGAAGCTGAACGAAACAAAGAGAAATTTCTTTGGGGTTGAGTATTGAAAACCTTTATCATTTTGATAGTCGCTTTGGTCTGAATGGGGGAAGAACCGCCCCCCCCCCCATCAGCCAAGTACTGAATACCCTTTTGTAACACCCGACAATACTATTTTTGTGGTTTATGTGCGATATTACTATTTTTTTGCTTTTTCTTGTTCTCTAAATTTACTAATAATTTCTCTCATCTTTTCTTGCTCGCTCGTTTTAGTACATGATTTAAGTTCTTTAATTTCTTGTAATTCGTTGTATAAAGGTATTGCAAAGAATGAATTACTATCTTTTTCAAAGCGTTCTATGATACAAGGAATGATTTTTTTCCCCATTGATACAAGCTCTTTGAATTGTGGTAATGTTGTGTATGTTTGAGTACTTGAATTATATTTTGTTTTTGGATTAGAGGAAATTTCTTTTTCCCACGCATAAAATAGACTATCAAATTGGGCAATATCTTTATCTGTTAAAGCACTATCTTCCTTATTTGGTTTACTGATACAACTAAATAAAAGCAGTGTGTTAAGCATTCCAAATATAATAAACAGTTCTTTTATTTTCATGTTGTTTTAAATTTAAAAGTTTCTCTACTTCATAGCGTTGCATAGTATGCTTTCAATTTGGGTGCATAATAGTTTTGTATCTTATCCATGACTGATAAGCGCACGTCTTTCCAGCCTTCAAATTGTTCAAGTCCTTGCGCTATTCGTTCTTCTATGGTAAGTACATTAAATTCTTTCTCCAATATTTCTATTTTTATTGGGTCTGTTTCTTTTGATAATTCATCTATTTTCATCATGCGGAGCGTCCCGATAATATCAAGGGCAACATCCAAGCTCATTTCTTTATTCATGATTCATTATAGTTTTATGGTTTATACTTCAATAGATTCTGTGAATTTTAATAATGGGATAACTTTCACTGTATGAAATGAAAGTTGGTTAAAAAGCTTATGGGTCTTTAGCATTTCAATTGCTGCATCAGCCGTAACAACACCTTGCTCATAAAGCCGGATTGTTGCATATAACTGGTCATTGGCAACGGTCCCATTATTAAATCATAGCTGTTTTTTCCTTTTCCTCTGCGGTTATTAACTACAAACTCCAGCCACTCTTTTGTAGCACCCTCAAACCGAAGGACTGAAAACTCTCTATCAAGAATATTATCGGGGACTTCATAAACTGAAACGACAGCTTTTTTACCATGTTCCCGATTCCTTTTGAGTATTGCCCACTTCTTAGCCTGTTCAAAATTAGTTGTCGTATAAAATCCTTTTCCAAAGTCAGTAGCTTTACGACCTTTCTGTATATTAGGGGATTTGACGGTAACTGTTGAGCCGTGATATAGTTTCATGCCTTTTTATTGATATAAGTTATTATAGTATCTAATATATACTCTGTATCTTGGTAAGCATTCGATAAACTCCCCCTTTCATTCTAAAAATGTGATATTACTTTTGTAATCAAAGTAAAAAAGCTCAATTGTTATGTCACATCAATGGACCATGGAAGATTTTGAATCTATTTATTCCC
>ENA-OQAZ01000589-OQAZ01000589.1-human-gut-metagenome-genome-assembly--contig:-NODE-589-length-19870-cov-4.862736_pt1 | contig 19870 bp, 15 predicted proteins | sample MGYA00242737_ERZ504531 | MGnify/ENA primary metagenome ERZ504531 (study PRJEB26092, sample SAMD00036244) | human gut metagenome | host: Homo sapiens | study: EMG produced TPA metagenomics assembly of... | reverse complement strand
CAATGCGATTAAAGTCAGAGGCGGAGCAGTGAAGATATAATTTTAATTTAGTACATACAGTACTGGAAAGCAGCGTTAACGGCAAGATATATACAAAACCAAAGGCGAAACAGTGAAGGTTTGGATGTAGTGATGTGGGATTATGAAAAACAGAAACTCGTACCTGTTAAAGATAATGATGTCATAGATATGGATGTTGTGAAATATGACGGAAAAAAAGACGACAGGTAAGAATTTTCTTTGTGAAACCAAAACCAGGTTATGTCCTAACAAATGGTCTTCCATCTGCCACAGGTGTGAGTTATGGTCTTCCACATGGTGAAGACCCTGTTCCGGACGGAAGAAAATCATCGGCTAATGCTGGAATGATTGATACGATGACAGATACGTCTATTAAAACAGGAAATAATGAATTTTATATATATACAAAGGAATGGAAAGCGGCAAAGGATGCTGCTAAAAAAGGCTGGATATACAACATATCTAGCTTGGGGAGCAGCAGATCCGTATAATTCGGACTGGTTTTTATATGCAGCAAGTTTTGAAGCAGCTTCCAGTAATTTATATGTACATTATAATTCTGGCGCAGGTGAGGGGGTATTACCTGAAGATGCCCTTGTGAATAACATTCCGTATAATCAGGAAACAAATAATCAAAATAAACCGATGCAGTCTTATGGTGAAAATCCATCCACGTATAAAGGCGCAAGAGGTATGGGAACGACCTTTGTTATGGGTGAGAGTTGTCCAGAACCGACTTGTGAAGGATATGAATTTGTGGGATGGAAGTTGAAAGACAGATCTGGAAAGCTAAGTGACAAACTATACAAGCATGGAGACCTTTTTACAATTGCAGAAGATAATTATGCATATGCAAATAATACGGATCTTCCATTGTGTTCATGGAATAACGAGAGTGGTTATCAGATTGTTGCCCAGTGGAAGAAAGCAGATACAAAAACAGTTAGTGTGGAACATTATCTTAAGCAACCAGATGGAAAAGAATATTTGGGAAAAACAACTGTTGGGTCGATTTTATTTTCAGAAGAGCAAGATACGTTTACTATATTTGGTAACCCAGAGCCGGATGGAACATTCCCAGGATATGTGTTTAATAAGGAAGATTCACGAAATCAAACAAAAGTGATAATCAAAAAAAATGAAATTAGCGATAATTATGTATTAAAAGTATATTATAAGCCAACTGTATTAACCGTTAGCAAGACAGTAAAAGGTTATACACTGGATGAAGATAAAGCTTTTACATTTACGATTCAAGCGCGGGCACCATCAGGGACAGATGCAAGTGCATCTATAATCCAAGATGGACAAATCTACATTAGGAAAGAAGGAAAGATAGAGAAACTTACTTTTACAAATAACAAAGCCACCTTTACATTGAAGGATAAAGAATCGGTAGATATTAGCTGTTTACCAATGGAATGGACTTATACTATAGAAGAAGAAAATCCGGGAAGTAATTACGAAACAACTTGCCAAAAAACCGGGGGATCAGTTGTTGATGGAAGAATGTTATCTTTCCAAATGGAACAGGAAAGCGAAAGCGTTTCATTTGTTAATGCATCGAAAGTTGCACCTCCAGTGACAGGAAAAACAGTACAAAATAACAGTTTTATATTATTACTAGTTCTTGTATTTGGAGTTGGAATTGTTTAGTTTTGGATTTTTTGAAAAGAATAAAAGAAAACATAGATAAGTGAATAAGAAGGATTATATTTAATCATTTGTGGATAAAATATAATTCTTCTTATTTTATAAAAAATGAAAATCAAGATCATGGAGAGTGTGTTTTTCTTGCTTCCATTTGGTCTGCATGATAAGATGAAATAGCAAAAACAAATCCTTTAATGAAAGAAAAAGGGGATTTTATGTGATCGAGAGGTAAGAAATGAAATGCAATTAAATATTACGACAGATTATGCAATTAGGATAGTTTATTACCTGGCTTTGCAGAAAGAAAATGTTACGGCATCAGAACTTGCATCTGTATTAAAAATACCTGTAAGCTATATTTCGAAAATAACAAAAAAATTAAAAGCAGCGGGGATTGTTCAAGCATGTGAGGGGATAAAAGGCGGATATGCATTGGTGAAAAATCCTGAAATCATTTCTCTATTTGATATCGTATCTTCTATGGAAGTAACTATGAAGATCAACCGTTGTTTAGAGTCGGATGGCTTTTGTTCCAGAAATGCTACAGATTATTGTAATGTGCATAAAGCGTTGTTAAAGGTACAAAGGACTTATGAGGATGCATTAAAGAGTGTAAGTATTGCAGATCTTATATAGACAACAGATGAGGGAAACGTTGAAATAAATTGTTATGAGAAAGTGAAAGAGTGCAATTATGAGATATACAGTAAAAGACCTGCTTGAGTCAGGACAATTTCCGGAAATGAAATTAATTAGCGGTGAATCGGAACTCAACCGGGAAATAAAGGGTGCAAGACTTCTTGAAGTTGCAAATATGGAATGCTTTTTAAGCGGTGATGAAATTCTTTTCACAAGTTTAAAGGCATACGAAAATGTAGATCTACAGGAGTTTGTGAAACATTTAGAGGGACTTAAGAAAAAGCAAATTAGTGCGTTCATAGTAAAACGAGATCAGCAAACAGAGCTACAAAGAATTCGTTTTAATATTTTGCTACAATATGCAAAATCGCAACAAATCCCTGTTATCGAAATCCCAAAGACGTTGTATTACTGGGGAATTATCAAGCATATTTTAACTCATATTTACGATATGGAAACAGCAAAATTAACATATTTTAAGACAACGCATGACAGCTTGGAGGGGAGAGGGGGGGGGGTACTACTTATCTTGTAGACGAGAAAGGTTCTGTAGAGAAGATTTTTGCTTTGATTTATAGTATGCTTGAAAATCCGGTCGCTCTATATGATGAAGAGTATGAATGTCTCCATTCAAATGATCCAACCTGTCGGAGTTTACAATGAAGGAAGATGCAGAAGTATTTGTGCCTAATATCATTACTAAATATCAATACTGGCATCAAAAAAGGGAGCAGTCAGAGTACATTCATAAAATTGATGTGTTTGGTTATAGAACCTTTTATCTCGTTGTTACGGAGCAGAACAAAAAAATGGAAACATTGGATTTTATTGCTCTTGAGAATATTGTTGTTGTCTTACGCCATATCATTATGAGAAGCTTGATGGAAAAAAATATTGCCAAGTACTATCACAAAGATATAGCATACCGATTACTGAATGGAACTCTCACAGAGTTAGAAAAAGAGGAAGCAGCAAAGATTTTAAAACTTGAGAAAACGGATGAGGTATGCGTTGTTATTTTTCGTGTTATCCCGAATAATGACGAAGGAAACTTTGCGGACAAACAAAGAAAAGAACTTGAGATTGCTGAAAAAATGTTTTTGCACCTACTGCAAAAAGATTATGTGATACATAATACGAATCAGATCATCTATATCTATAAGAAACATATAGGGGAAACCAAACAGGAATTTCGTAAGAAATTAGAAGTTTTGCAAAGTGAGGTACAAGAACAATTAGATCAGAAAGATGCGAAAATTGATTTTTTGGTTGGTATTGGAAAAAAAGTGATCGGATATCATGATATCAAGGAATCTTTTGTGGACGCAAAACGGGCTCTTGATTATATTAATGTGGTCCGAAAAGTTGTAGGCGATTCAAAGCGTTCCATTGTGGATTGCTCTAAATTAGGTTTTTTTCAAGTATTTGCTGAGATTAAAGATAAGAAAAAATTATGGTCCTATATCCCGGAATCTTTGCAAATAGTTTATGAATATGATAAGAAGAAAAAGAAAGAGCTAATCGATACGTTAGAATGTTTTATGAATAATAATCAGAGTTATAAAAGGACGTCCACCGAGATGTTTGTGCATTACCGTACGATTATGTATCGCATGAAGAAAATTGAAGAAATTTCTGGAATGGATTATGAGAATGTAACAGAGATGCTTGCGGTTCGAAACGGATTAATTATTCTTCGAATCATGGAGGCATTGTAAAAAAGGAAGAGTCACTACACGGATTGTATTTTGTGTAGTGGCTTTTTAACATAAAAATAACATTAAAAAAACAGGAACTATTTGAAAAATCTTAGAAAGATATGCTAAAATCTATCAATAATAAAATACTGTGAAACATGGAGGTATAAACCACTAATGAACTACACGATAAAAGAATTTATAGAGTCAAACAAATTCCCAAAGATGCAATTGATTAGTGATAATTCCGGAATAAATAGAGTAATAAGAGGAGTACAAATTCTCTCAGTTCCAAATATGGAAAAATTTCTTGGGGGGGAGAACTACTCCTTACTTCTTTGGTTGTTTACGAAAACCAGCTTAATGAGCGTATAGTATTAAGTCACTTGGAAGAATTAAATAAAAAGCAGGTAAGTGGATTAATCATTGCAGAGGATAATGAAAAATTCGTTCCAAACATTCTTACACAATATGAATATATCAGGCAAAAAAGAGAAAATATTGAATATATTAAAAAAATCAATATTCTTGATCAGTGTGTATTTTATTTGGTGATTACCGAAGTAAACGAACCGTTAATAGAACTTGATTTTATAACTTTAGAGAACGTGATTATAAATTTGCTATATATTTTAACTCAAGTTGTGACAGAAAAAATATTGAAAGAAAATATCATAGAGATTTGGAATATCGAATGTTAAATGGTTCGTTGTCTGAAGCAGAGGAAGATGATGTTGCGAATCTCCTTAATCTTGATGCAACGGAGGAGTATCGGGTGATTACTTTCTATTTGAAACCGGAGATGTGCGCAGGTAATTTTAGTGCCGATCAAAGAAAAGAAACTGAGATTGTAGAAAAAACAATTTTAAATGTTGTACCGAAAGAGTATATTTACTGCAACACGAATCGAGTCATATATATTCACAAGGAAAACAAGAAGGAAGAGAAACTGGAATGTTATCTGAATCAGAAACAAAGTATTCGGAAAACGTCTGAGTTAATGAATATACATGCCCGAACAGTTTGCTATCGTTTGCAAAAAATAGTGAAGCTAACAGGAATGAACTTTGATAATATAGCAGAAATGTTAGCTGTTCGAAATGGCATTATAATATTAAAAATATTGGAGCAATTATAAAAAAGCGAATCACATGCTTTGTGTGATTCGCTTTTTGGACATATTGAACATAACTGGTACGCTTTGAACAAAAATAATAAAATTTTTTTTTGTTGGTTGCACATTATATTAGTCATTAAAAAAATGTATAATTTTAAAGATAGTGATAAAGATGTTTGGAAAAATATTGAAGGTATAAGCAGCAAATATTTTTTGATACAAACTAGAACCTTGAAAGGTTTAGTTAAAAAGTAGATTAAAAGTAAAAGAGTAGAGGACCAGATATGAAGAGAAACAGAAGGCTGGCGAATAGAATTATTTCGGTAATACTATGTATAGCTATTTTATTTTCACAGGTGAATATCGCGGATGCAGAAAATTTGAATCCATCGGCCGGCAATACGAATCAAGTGACAGCTTCTAGTGATGCTAATGCGGGCAGTCGTGAAGAAAAAGTTATAAATGACTCTTTAGATTCAAATGAAACAAGTGGCACCACGGAATCTGCCCCCTCGGTTTCCGAGAAAACAGGAGAAGATTCAAAGAATGACGAAGTGGAAACTTCTGGTGAGGATGTTAAAGCGGAATCAACCGATCATATAGATGCTTATTATAAGGATAGTAAAATCTGCATTTATAATTATGAACAGTTAAAACAGATCGGTTCAGATGCTTATGTTTACACGGGTGATAAGGATGGAAAGATTGGTTCTGGAGATGTAGTAAAGAGTGAAGGCACAGAGCTGAAATACGGATCAGATGCCCAATACATTTTGATGAATGATATCCAGATGAACTTGGAACAGATCTGGACAGTGCCAGATTCCTTTACCGGAACTATTACAGGTACGGAAATAGAAGAAAATGAAACACCGACTCTCTATGACAAAGAAACGGATACCATCTACATTTACAATCCGTATCAGTTGATGGTACTTGCACAGGAAGAATCTGAAACAGAACCTGTTATGTCATTAGATTATGATGCACCACAGTTTGGTATGGGGCAGATGATCTATCCGGATGGTGAAGATCAGGCGTATCTGACTTATAGTAAGTCTCATAATTACGTGTTATCGCAGAAGTTTAATTCAGATAAGCCGGAACCGGTTGCGGAACAGCTGGGTAAAGTAATTACAGAAGGTACAGAAGGTCGAGATTTCAAGGGACAAGTTGTCAAGAAAATCGGAGATAAGAACTATATCTTAATTGGAAATGAAGCGCAGCTGAGAAAAATAGGCACTAATGAGCAAGTAAATGGCGCAGTGTATCAGGCAGTATTAGATGGTAAGTGGAAACTTGATTTGGACAAAAATAATCAGCCTATCATGCTATACAGTGGCGATGCTGATTTAACAAAAGACCAGAATGGAGTAGAAGATTTTACTTTTGGACAAATTAAAGATGCTGATAGCAAATACAGTCAGTATAATAAATTGCTATATCCCATCAGAGGCAGGTGTGGAGTCAATCAGATAACAGGTGAAATTGACCCTAATTTAGATATAGACAAAACAACAGGACAGAAATATACAGCAAACGCAAATTATATTATTTTCCGAGATATAGATTTGAGCAGTGAAGAGTGGAAGCCTCTTACTTTTCAAGGAACAATGATTGGCGCTAAGGCGAATGATAATGAGTCCTTTGGGATTCAACATCCAGTCAAATCACAGCTAGTATGAAACCAGTACTTTCTAATGTGAAAGTTGTACAATCAAGTAGACTCAATGTTGGAGAACAAATGGGTGTAGGCTTTTTCTCTACAATATCGAGTGAAGTAAGTGATAACGATATCGGTCTTAGTAAAGGATTAGTGCAAGTTTCAAATATTAAGTTTGAAAATATTACTGTTCAAACATCAACTTCTGAAACTTATTATCCGGAAACTCTTGTAAGTGCCTTAACAAGTACTTTGGGGAAGTTACTTGGTGGAGTCTTAAGTGGGTTAACATTTATTTTAACGTTCGGCCAGGTCAAAATTGATCTAAAAAAAACATTGGGAGATGTTCTTGATGCGAGAAAGAAAGATCCGACAGCATTAGCAACTGGCGCGATTGCTGGTCGTGTGGAAGGTCAGGTAGAACTTTCTAATCTTGAAGTGAATAATGCTGTTGTCAAAAACGTGAATAACAATACAGGTGGATTTGTTGGATATATCGTTGGTAAAACACAGTATGATGGTTTATCAAACGCACTTGGCGGATTTGTTAAATTACTTACAAATATATTGAATGTAATTCCAGGATTAGGCTTAGGTGACTTAATCACGATTCTGCTTGGAAATGCTATCCCTTTAGAAAAACTGATCCCGACAGGTTATATCAATGCCAAAATTATGAATTGTACTGTAAAGGGATTAAGTATTTCTACAGCATCCGATAAAGAATATGCCGGTGGATTTATTGGTATGCAAAAGGGTGCTATTGTAGAGAGGTGTTCTGTAACAGGTGGTACGAATACAATTAGTGGAAAGAATTTTGTAGGTGGCTTTGTTGGTCTAGCTCGTGATGATGTGATTGAAGGAACGCTATCAGGGGCATTGGATATAGAGACAAAACTTCCTAAGATGAATACGGAAAGTTTACTTCTAAATTGTTCATTAAATAATGCAGTTGTGTCTGTTTCTGGTGAAAGTTATATTGGTGGTTTTGCCGGTGGATTGGCCAATGCATCAACTGTCAATTGTAATGTTGAATCGGATAATGCACTCACTGTAACAGCTTCTGAAAATTATGCTGGTGGTTTTGCAGGAATTGCATCTCTTGGATGGGCTGCAGACCTAGGTAAAGATGACACAAAAGATAATTTACTTGGCGGTTTAGTTGATCTTGTTGTAAAACTTTTGAGTAGTAATCCTGGAGCAACTTCATCCTTACTTTCTCTTGCTGGCGTAAATCCATCACATATCTTAGGATGTTCTGTAAATGCTCCGCTGCAAGTTAGTGGAAAGGACTATGTTGGTGGTATTACAGGTCGAGGCAATGGTGCATATATAGCACAATCGAATGCGGATAATTTACAGAAAATATCATATTGGAAAAATAGTGTTTATGATGTCGGTTCGGTTCCAGTGGTTGATGTCTCTTTAACCGGATTATCCAGTGTTACAGGAAATGATTATGTTGGTGGAATTGCTGGATCAATGGGTACGGCCAGTGTTGCCGGTTTATTAAATACAACGCTTGGCGTTGCATCTTATCTTGCGTTTACTGTAGATAATGTTCATGTAAATGGTGCAGAGAATGGATTTACTATTACGGGAAATGAACGTGTTGCCGGTGGATTTGGAGATACGATTGGTGGTTCGATAACAACTGTTAGTATCAATAATTTAGCTTCTATAGAAGGCAATAACTTAGTAGGCGGATTTATAGGTCTTTCTGGTCCTGGTGATTTGGCGGGAGCAGATGGTGGATTAACTGTTAACCTGTTAGGTTTGAATTATTTGTTGAAATTGAATAATTTGCTCTCTCTAGGACAAGCAATTGAAGTAAAGATTAATAAAGTAAATGTGAATGGAGCCACAAATGGATTTACGGTACACGCAAAGGGTAGTCGTGATTCTAATTCTGCTCGTGATTATAGTGCTTCTGGTTTTATCGCAAAAAGTGGAAGTACTAAAGTAGAGGATTCTCATGTAACAAATCTAAAATCAGTGAAGGCTGCAGATGATGGCGGATATGCTTCAGGATTTGTGGCTATTTCAAAAACGGGTGGTCTAGCAGATGTTGCTGATGATACTTCAATTAAATCATTGATTGAGGCTAATGGCTTAGTAAATGCTGTAGGATATTTAATTCCTAAATATACAAATTGCACGGTTTCTTTTGTAAATGGTGGAAGTGTTACAGCAGATGTTGCTGGTGGTTTTGCAGCAGATTTTCAAAGTGGTACAGTTGATAACAGTTCACGAGGAACTAATGATTATTACGCAGTATACAATTTAGATTCTGTAAATGGTCAAACCTATGCTGGTGGCTTTGGCGGAAATGTTTATTCTGGAGCATTGGCGGATGCTGGTAAAGGTATTAGTGTTCTAGGAAATATTAATGGTTTAAATATAAATATTGGAGAATTGTTAAATTTAGTAAATGCATATGTTCCAATTATAAAGTATGCAGGTGTTAAATCTGATAATGGATTTACAGTATCGGCTAATAAATTTAAATCGGATGATACGAATTCTGGTAGTGCTGGTGGCTTTATTGGTTATGGCAGTGGAGTTCAGGTTAGTCATTGTGATGTAACAAATTTAAAACATACAACGGTAACACATCCTAAAGATTTAGAGGGTGAAGATAGTTCAAATTATTTTGGAAAGGATAGTACATATGCAGTAACGGGAGCTAGATATGCTGGTGGATATATTGGATATATGAATATTGGTTCTGCTGCTTCGGTTGGAAAAGGCTTGAAGGTTTTAGGTGCAGCGATTGGCTTGAATGATGTATTGAATGCATTAAATGTTGTGGTTTCTACAATAGAACATTCGGATGTTACTGGAGGACCTGGTGGTTTTGCGGTTAGAGCCTCTATGAAAAATACAGCTTCTGATGCTTCGGATAATGATGTATTAGGAGATGCCGGTGGATTTGTTGGTAAGATTTCTGGTGGTCATATTCAGAATTCAAATTCTTATAACTTCTCATATATCATTGGTCAGATTACAGCTGGTGGTTATGTTGGAGATTTACAGCCAGGTAGTGTGGCAGATGCTTTGGGAGAAACAAGTATACTAGGTGGTCTTGTCAATACTAAAGAAACACTGGCATCTCTTGCAGAAGATTTTGTTCCTACAATTCGAAACAGTTCTACAACATGTATTCCTTGCGGTGGTGCAGTTCGTGCAGATGCGGCTTCCACAACACAGGTACAACGAGGTATGGCCGGAGGTTATGCAGGACATAACGAAGGCGGACATATTTGGGGAAATAATACAAAGAAATGGAAAGGTGAAGAATATACCGGACCAACAAGTACTTGTAAAGCAGTAAGAATTCGTTCGGTATACGGAGAAGAAATTGCAGGTGGTTTCACAGGTCTTATGGAGTCAGCCGATACGGCAAGTACCGGAAATCTGTCCTTATTATGGGGACTGGTAAAAGTAGATAACATCCTTGGAGCACTCAGCGTTGTCTATCCGACGGAAGAAAATACGGCAGTTTACGGTCCACTTGCCTTGATGGATTATAAAACTTGGAATGATTGGGTAGAATTTGTTGGTAAATATAAAGGTTACGGAAGTGATCTTGCAGAGAATGGTAAAGTAAACAGTCAAGAAGAACTTGATGCAATCATTGGGAAATATATATATGGATACAATGTTGTCGCAGGAAGAGAAAATTACCGGGATGAAATAAAACTGGCGAATGGCGGTGCAGCCGGTGGCTACGTTGGTTCGATGCAGACTGGAACCATTACAAATGGACAGGCTTATCAGGCGAAGACAATCAAAGGAATCCGATGTGCCGGCGGTTTTGCAGGAGAAATGATAAACGGCGGAGCAGCAAAGCTTGGAGGAGTTGATATCCTTGGTCTTAATCTGCAATTAGGACAAATGATCAATGTCCTTAATGTATTTGTTCCAGTAATCAAGCAGTCTTCTGTGGAAGGTTATCAGAGTGGATTAATTGTTCAGTCAGAAGGAATCAATGCCAAGGATGCTTGCGGTTATGCCGGAGGTTATGTCGGAAAACTGATTGGTGGACAGATCTGGGGCGAAAAAGATGCACGCTGCAAGGTTACAAAGTTGAGACGAGTTGATGGAAGAAGCTACGTTGGAGGATTTGTCGGAAGCTCTAGACCAGGAAGTGTAGCAACACTGAATCCAACTGCAGGAGAAGGATTGCTCAGCCAGCTTCTGAATAAACTGTTAAGTACACCAGCAGATTTGATCAAAGTATTAAATGCTACAGTCGCAACGATTCGTTATGCAGATGTGGAAGCCTGGGATGACTGGGGAATCATCGTAAATGGTGCTTATGCAAGTGGAAATAATAACACTTCTTATGCAAAAGCGGCCGGAGGATTTGCCGGAAATCTGGAAGGAACAGTACTTGGCGAGAAGGCTGAGGAAGAAGCAGGGATTTCTGCTCAGAATATCCGTTCCGTAATCGCAGGTGAATATGCCGGAGGATGCTTTGGAATCGCAGATGTAGCCGGAGTTGCCAATATCAGTGCAGGAAGTGATACATCTCTTCTGGATAAACTTTTGCAGCTTGGTAGAACCGATGTGCTGGATGCGTTTAGAAGCTATGTATATTACGGAACTGTAAGCGGAAGTAATGATGCCGGTTTAAGTGTCAGCGCAAACACGGCGATAAGATCCGGACAGAACAATCAGGTTACCTATAGCGGAACGGCCGGAGGATTTGGTGGATCGCTGTTAAATGGTTCTGTGAAAAACAGTAAAGTAACGAACTTAAGTAATGTAAGAGGGTTAAATAGCGTCGGAGGATTTGTAGGCTATTCTGGAAAGAGCGGAGTGGTTAAGGCAGATAAGATCGATGTTCTTGGAGATAATAAAGGACAGTTGCTCGGTGGAGCACTTGGAGTTCTGGATATTTTTGGTTCTCACATTGATGACTGTACAGTTACAGGAACTGATGATGGTTACACAGTACAAAGCACTGGCGGAGAGGAGCAGATTGCCGGAGGATTTATCGGATATGCAAATCTAGCAAGAATGTCGAATTGTACAGCAGGTGACAAGACGAACAGAAAATTGGATTAAAACAAGTGGCATCAGGAGGAACAGCCGGAGGATTTGCCGGACGAACAAGCTTTGCTTACCTTGCAGATCTGAAAGTGGATTCTGGAGCAGTGAATGTAATATTCTCACTTGTTAATGAACTTATAAAAGCATTATATCTGGACAAGCTCCAGGATTCCAATCTTTTGAAAATCAATCTTGGAATTATTAAAGTGGATGCACTGTATGATGGCAAACTGCTTCACGTAAATCTGCTTGGATTGGATATCTCTGTAGGACTTTCGAAGAGGTCAACAGATAACAAGCAGGAGACAGATCTTGCAATTATTACGATCGGAGATTCATCCATCAAACTTCCATGTAATGAAAATGGACTTTTGAATGATGATGATGCGAAATCTAATATCAGTGTAAACCTGATCAAAGCGAATCGTACAAAAATCACTGACAGTAATGTTTACGGTGTAAGCTACGGATACGATGTCTATGCAGGTGGAGCTGGAAACGACAAAGATGGTTCTAAAGATGATGGACGAAGCGGTGGCTTTGTTGGATTCAATGATGAAGGGCTTTTAAAGAACAACAACATGTATTACTGCGATGTGGTTCGTGGAACAAAAAATCTTGTTGGTCCATTTAGCGGAAAGAGTGAGTTGGATTCTGTATATGGAGCTGTCACACAGGAGAAGGTGGAAGGCGAGAATAACAACTACCGTATTTACAGAAAGCTGGATGTGGCGCTGAAACAAATCAAAAATGGTTCAGACCAGCTGAATCTAAGCTATGAAAAAGATACTTCCAGTGGATGGGATATTTACACGCTGGGTCATATGAAATCGATAAAAAGCTATAAAACTTTGCAAAATGCAAAGCTGACAGATGATACTTCGCCTACGACAGCAGAGCTTAAAGCATATGAATCACCAGCAAAAGCAGTATTGATGGCAGATACTAAAACAACATTGAACACAGGAGAAAGTGATACTCCGGAGCCATCCGAGTCACAGGATCCATGTGATAAGTTGATCAAGCTGACAATCAATAAAGTCTGGAAGGATCTAAATAATAAAAAACGTCCGAATAACATTACGGTAACGATATCTCGTACCTGGACAGATGCAACAGAAAAAGAACACACAGAACCTGTTCCAGGATATGAGGACTATATTATAAGTGGTTCTAGTGATAAATCTACCTGGCAGAAGGTCATCAAAGGATTTCCAGCATATACGATGGATGCAAATAAAACCATTCACTATTACACATATTCCGTTACGGAAACGGAAATAAAAGGATATACAACTACAATCGAAACTTCTAAAGATGGATTTACGTTTACGATAACCAACAAACATTTCCCAGGACTTCCGGATACCGGAGGACAGGGAAGAAACTTTATTTACCTGATAGCTGTTCTGCTTTTCCTGATATATTTCGTAATGAGATATAAAAAATGCAAGGAAAATAAAAAAGCAGAAAAACTATAAAAAAGAAAAAATTCTCAAAGAAAGGGAGACAAATGTTATGAAACGAATGAAAAAAATCATGGCAGTGCTGCTGGCAGCGATTATGACAATGGCGATGGCAGTGACAGCATTTGCTGACAATGTAGCAACAACGACTACAGGAACAAACAAACTTACGGTTAATGTGAAAACAGGAGATGGTGTTCCAACACAGACACTTAAAGATCAGACAATTAATCTGTACAAATTGTTTGATGTAACAGAGTCAAAAAGCGGAGAAACAACAAACTATGCATATACCGTAAATGATACTTATAAGTCTACACTTGCAAGTGTATTAAATATCGTTGAAACTTCTAAAGATGAAGAGTTTGCAGCAGCAGTTACTAAACTTGGATCTGATAACGCTACTGCAGTACAGAAGTTTGCAAATGATTTTACTGCAGAAGCACTGACGAAAAAATTATCAGCTACAGCAACTTCTAATAAAATCGAAGAGAGCAAAACAGCATATACATTTTCAAATTTAGCAGCAGGTTACTATTTAGTATATGTAACAGGTGGAAAAGAGATTCAGTCTTCTTTAGTTACAGTAGATGCTACAAATTCAGTAAACTTAAAAACAGAAGCACCAAGCATTGAGAAAAAAGCTGACAAAGAGACTGTAAGTATCGGACAGGTAGTGAAATATACCGTAACAGGTCTATTCCGGATACAACAGGATATGACCAGTATCAGTACATTATTCACGATGAATTATCTAAAGGTCTTGATTTTGTAAAGAATGCCGACGGAGATGCTCTTGATAAGGCAACTGAAGCAAATGTTACAATTGCATTTACAGAGTCAGGTATTACACCTGCAGGAACAACACCTACAAGTGCAACACTTTCCGGTGAAGGCAACAGAACAATGGCTCTTGATTTATCTGCATGGGTAAAAGCTAACCAGACAAACAAAGGAAAAGTATTTACAGTTACATATTATGCAAAAGTAAATGCAAACGCAGTTGTAACAGAAAAGAATAGTGCTCAGTTAGAGTACGGTAATAAACCAGATGAAACAACAACTACAACACCAAGTGAAGCAAAGACACCTACTTACCCACTGAATATCTTAAAGAAGAAAAAGGGTAGTGAAGATAAGCTGGCAGGTGCAAAATTTAAGTTATATTCAAGCGAAGCTGATGCTAATGCAAATGATGCCGCAAAAGCGATTAAAGTTTCTCCTGTAGTTGCAGGCGTTGCAGGTAACTATGTGGTAGATCCAGAATCTTCTACTACAGAATTTGAATCAGTAGCAAGTATTGACGAAAAAGGTTATAACCTTCATGTAAATGGTCTTGCAGCAGGGGATTACTGGCTGGTAGAGACAGAAGCTCCGGCAGGATACAACAAGCTGACAGCTCCGATTAAAGTAACAATCGAAAAAAGCACAGATGCAGTTGATGCAAACCAGTGGACTCTTAAGGATGCTGACGGAAAGAAAATCGATAGTAAAATTGTTACAATTGAAAACAGCACAGGATCCCTTCTTCCATCCACAGGTGGTATGGGAACAATCATCTTTGCTGTAATCGCTGCAATTCTTGTACTTGGTGTAGCAGTAAGCTTTATCCGTGACAAGAGAAAAAATGCTTAATCAGAAGATGAATTAGAAAAACAAGAAGTAAAATAACAGAAATTGCGGTTATCTTTTCGGGAAGATAGCCGCAATTCCAAGTATAACAACAGGGAGAATGGAATGAAGAGTAAGGAAAAGAAGAAATTTACAATAAAAGATATCATTCGTTTAATCGTGCTTTTGGTTGCATTCTCCGTATTGTTATATCCGACATTTAGTAGTTATCTAAATGAGAAGAATAGTTCGAGAGTGGTATCCAACTATGATGCAGAAAGTGTGAAACTAAGCAATGCTGAAAAAGAACAGATGCTGGCAGATGCAAGAGCCTACAATCAGGAAATGCTCGGAAACATTGATCTGATCGATCCATTTTCACAGACAAATACGGAAATCGATGAGCGGTATCAGAGTCTCTTAAATGTAGATGGATCGGGAATGATGGGATACATCCGTATTCCAAAGATTAAAGTAGAGCTTCCGATTTATCATGGAACAAGTGAAACAGTTCTACAGGCAGGAGTCGGACATTTCTGGGGGACTTCATTGCCGGTTGGCGGTGAGAGTACGCATACAGTGTTAACCGGACACAGAGGACTGCCGACAAAAACACTTTTCACAAATATGGATAAATTGAAAGTAGGAGATATTTTTTATATCAAGGTATTAGGAGAAACTCTGGCATATAAGATTGACCAGATCTTAACTGTGTTACCGGAAGAGACAGAGGCATTATCCATCGAGCCAGGGCAGGATTATGCGACACTTGTTACATGTACCCCATATGCGATTAATACGCACCGTCTCTTGGTACGTGGAGAACGTATTCCATATGAAGAGGCAATAAAAGAAGTACCGGATCAGAATATAAAACCGGAATTATCTTTTACCGCAAAAGTATTGATCATAACAATTGTAGTTATTTTAATCGGACTTATTGCGATGATTATCTATAGTAAAAGAAATTCAAAGAAGAAAAAGAGGAGGAAAAGAAAGTGATCAAAAGAATAAGAAACACCAGAATTATTTTCCTCTATATCCTTTTTTTTATGAGCTGTACTTTATCTGTTTCAACACTACAGGTTTCTGCAGCTACTAAAAAGGGAAGTATCGAGATCCATTACAAAGGAAGAACAGATTCCCAGGGAGAGGTGGATCTTTCCGGAGCAACATTTACTTTATTCCAGATTCAATCTGCAGAAAACGGAGAGTTAGTCTGGAACGAGGAATTTGTATCAGCGGGCATCTCATTAAAAGATACAAGCGCCGGTGCAAGAGAAAAGCAGGCGAAAAAGTTATTTGACTATGCAAAGAAAAATAACATTACTGGAACTACACAGGAGACAAATACAGTAGGCTATACAAGCTTTCTAAATTTAGAGGAGGGTATTTATCTTCTTGCACAGATTGGGACCGTAGATAGTGGAACAGAACAGTTTGAGTCAGCTCCATTTCTGATTGAGGTTCCATCTGAAATCAGCGGACGGTTTGAATATAATGTTGAGACAGAACCAAAGGCAGAGTGGGTATCAAAAAAAGAACCTCCGGTTCTACCAAATCAACCGGGAGATACTCCGGAAAAGACACCGGGAAAAAATGAACCAGTTTCATCGAATCCAATTCGCGATATGATTGATAAGGTAAAGACAGGTGATGAAACAACATTTATTACTTGGATCTGTATAGCATGTGCAGGGTTAGGAATCATGATTGTGATTTCTAGGAAAAGAAATAAAGAATAAGAAGAGGAATGTACAAAGCATTTTAGAAACAAGAAAAGAGCGAAAACTCATTAAATGAATGGGAATTCGCTCTTTTTTATATTGATTTATTCTATGTATCTTAGTGGATAGATAAAGTTTCATTATGCATCTGTGTGGGATGGAGAGATAGAAGAAGCTTTTTCTAATGGAATGGAACACTTTTGTTAAGAAAAGAGTTAAAAGATTTCAAATTTTGCACATTATATAAAACCGCAAGTAGATGTATAATGAAATATCATTATAAGAAAAATGGAGTGACTATAATTTAAGACAGAATAAATAGAATATTTTTTTAAGCCAAACTAATCCCTTCATAGTTTGAGTTTGGTAAGTGGTGAAGGAATTTAGAGGAAAAATAATAACGAAAGAAAATCTGTCTTTTAGAACTAAAAACGAACCATATGGGAGGGGAAAAGTATGAAAAAGACAAAAGTGTGGCTGAGGTGGATCGCCTTAACACTTCTCGTGATTCTATGTATAAACAGCGTGGGATCAATAGCTTTGGCATCTGAGATTCAGGAGGAAGGATACGATTCAGAGGCAGAGCTTTTAGAAGAAAAAAGTAGTACAGAAGCAGAGCTTCAGAATGAAGAAGGTGCTTCAGAAGAAAAATCGCAAGAAGAGGGAAGCGTTTCGGAAGAAAAATCGCAAGAAGAGGGAAGCGTTTCGGAAGAAAGTAATACTCCAGAAGACAAAACATCTCCTGAGCAACAGGAAGCAAGAGAAGCGTCTTCGAATACTCAGGAAGTCGCAGAAGGATATGATATTGATTTTTATGTCATCATTAATGGAGAAAAAGTAAAGCTTCAGCATAATAACATTACTGGTATTAAAACATGGAAGGAAAAAAGAACGACATATTACGGAGTCTCCCTTGATGATCTGATCTTAGTGTATGAAGAGTTCGGGTTTGTAAAAGGAAGTGATGGGCAGAATCCTGTTGCAGATGAGAAGTTTGTGTCTGCATACCGGGGAAAAAGCGGGATAGAATACGGAAAAGTTTATACAGACACAGAATCCGGAAAGACATATGTTTCTTACAATTATGGACAGAATAAACAAGGGGAAGCGATAGATGTTTACTACCTTCCAAATGGAAAAGGCGTTGCATTAAATTTAATAGATTCTGTAAAAAAGGACAACTCGTTTTATTCCGTAGAGGTAAAGGGAGAAGGGCAGGATCGGATTCGTTATGCATTAACAGGAACTGTAGTGGAAGAAGCTGTGGCTGATTTTAATCCACAATTGTCGGACCAGACAGACCAGATCGAATGGACCTGTATGGGAACAGATGATAAGGTGATAGATGGTATACGGGAATCAGGGAACCAGACGAGGTTCACAATCGGAAAGATCACACAGTCTTATGTGATCCAGAGAGCGGATCAGACAGCCTTTGACATTCAGTTTTATATATATGCAGACAATGAGGTTCGAAAGCTGCCGGCTGATTCTCTGAAAAAGGTGTATAAATGGAACCGTCAGGCAGATGCTATTTATCTGTCAGTGATCTTGCTGAGATTTATAGAGAGTTCGGCTTGAATGCAGAGGAAACACAGTCCGGAAATTATTTTCCATATACAGTCCGTGGTGAGAAGACATTAGCACAGGCGACAGTGGTAACTTATAAAGGACAGCAATATGTATCTTATAACCTGGACAAGCAGGAAGCAACTGTACCAACAGACGTTTATTATATGCCAAAAGGAGCATCTGATGGCGAAAAAATTCCGGATAATAATTCAGACCAGATGAAGCAGAATAAGAACAGTTTCTATTCGGTTACAGTGATCAATCCGGATGGAAATCGAACTGTGAGTTACTATAAGAAAGATTCTGCGGTCACAATTTCCGTTGATCCAGGAGATACGAAGGAAAGCGACTGGCTTTGTGCCAGTGAGGATGAAAATAAAACAATCCATCCGGTAAAACAGGGCGATAAACTAACCTTTTCTATTGGGAAGATAGAGCAACCATATACGGTTGCATGCAACACTTTTGCACCAGCAACCTTGAATATTAAATTCTATACTTTTGTAGATAATGAGAGATATAATGTTCTAAACGAAGAAATTCCTGTTATAAAAGATACTACAACAAAGCCGGGAACAGTTTATTATTATATTTCTAATGATGAGTTAAAAAAGCATTTTGAAAAATTTCATTACGATGGTTCTATTCAAAATGGAGCAAAAGAGCGTTTTTATTATTCCAAGAGAGATTACGATACAATCCATAATGCAGGGATATACACGAAAGAAGGTCATGAATGTATTTATATAGGAGAATCCGGAGAGCCGATGGATGTGTATTACCTGCCAGACGGACAGAATAGTCCCATAATGAGTGCAAAGACCTTACTAGAACACGACGATGATAGATATAATGGTTTTTACAGTGTGACAGTACAGGATGACGATGGACAGGTTTACAGCCAAACAGCTTTGCGTGATCTTCCAGCAATTGATTTTGTTGCAAGAAAGTCAACACTTACAAGAACAGTTAGTACAAGGCCGCGTGTAGAAGAACAAACGCAGAATATAAACTGGGAATGCAGAAAGGAAGATGGTACTCTTTCAGAAGTTACATGGAGTAAAAATGAAGCAGAGCATACCATGAGCTTTACTATTCAGCCAGATGATGCAGTACGTCCATATGTGATTGTTCCTGATAATACAGAAAAACCGGCAGCAATAAAAGAAGCAAATATCAGTTTTTATGTATTTATCGATGGACATTATAAGCTGATAAAGAACCTCAATGCTGAGCAGCATTACATAATCAAAGCAAACAGTGGCCGAGCCAGTCGTTATTATTTGCGAGCTAAACCAGATGATACGATTTCTAAAATTTACAGTGAGTTTGGTTTCACTCCGAGCAAGCTGGAGCCCGGCGCAGATCAGAAAGAGAAGATTCTGTTTGGTTATGCGACAGACAGCCGTGTGTTTGTACAGCACCCTTATAAGGACAACGATGGTACATGGTATATTCCTGTCCTGAAAAACGGGAAAGATGTATCTGTCTATTATTTCTCACAGCCAAACCCACTGAATCCAGACAGAATCGAAAATTATTTTGATCGTTTGACAGGACTTCTTCTCAGGTTGGGCTGGCAGGAAGACATTTCAGTGTAGAGGGAAGTTTTCATCTGATTGAAGTGGTTGGATCCACTGAACTGA
>ENA-OQAZ01000588-OQAZ01000588.1-human-gut-metagenome-genome-assembly--contig:-NODE-588-length-19945-cov-1.954789_pt1 | contig 19945 bp, 39 predicted proteins | sample MGYA00242737_ERZ504531 | MGnify/ENA primary metagenome ERZ504531 (study PRJEB26092, sample SAMD00036244) | human gut metagenome | host: Homo sapiens | study: EMG produced TPA metagenomics assembly of... | reverse complement strand
CTTGCAGATTGCGTTAAGCAATATGATAAGCATGAGGCTGAAACACTTACAGCTATTGTCGAGGGTAGGGAAAAAGCAACCAGTATAGAAAATGTAACCACTGCAATCGCTGCTGTTACAGAGGCATATCCGGAATTAAAATCCAATGAAAATTACAAGGAACTGATGAATGAGTTATCCATTACGGAAAATTTAATTGCTGAGTATAGAGAAAATTATAACAAGCAGATTAAAGAATACAATCGCTATGTTAGAAAATTTCCTACTCGATTTTTTTTAAATATTTTGGGATATGAAACGCAGCAGTATCAGTACCTTGATTATGGTGCTCCTGTAGATGCGCCTCAAAATTTATTTGGAGATTGATGTCATGAAAAATAGAGGCTTTGATTTTGGAGATTTTGAAATTACTAAGCGTGAGATTCTGGCAAGTATATCCATAATCGCAATGATGCTTCTTATTGGTTTTGTGATTTCTGGGAGAATTTCAAACTATATTCTGGATCGGAACGAAAAGTACAATAAAGCTATTAAAATCGAAAGCTCTGATCTGTTTGAATATGGAATGAGAACCAACGTCGGTTATGCGTTCGTTTATGGAGATTTGAAGGCTGTGGATGCTGTTTCATATCCAGAAATTAACGGGGAGTATATGTATATAGAAAAAATAGAGGAACATTACAATATGCATACACGAACCGTCACTACAACCGATTCTAAAGGAAAGACACATACCAGAACTGAAACTTATTGGTCTTGGGACTATGCAGGAAGCGAAGAACAAAGATGTTCGGAAATTACATTTTTAGGACACATCTTCCCATCGAACAAGGTAGAGTTTCCAAGTACTGAACATATTGACACTATAAAAGAATCAAGTCATGTCCGGCATAAGTATTATGGCGTTGATACGGAATATATAGGAACCATATTTACTGAATTACGGGATAAAACCATATCTGATAATTCTTCATTTTATGAAAACAGCACCATTGAAGAAACTGTTGATTATTTGGAAAGCGATTGGGAACTATGGTTATTCTGGGTGATTTGGATAATTGTTATCGGACTATGCGTATTTGGTTTTTACTATATCGATAACGAATGGATTGAAAACTGAAAGGAGAAAATAAATGAAACAGAACATTATTGCAGTAGATTTTGATGGCACTTTATGCGAGAACAAGTGGCCGGAGATCGGTATGCCAAATGAGGAGCTCATCGAGTATCTGAAAAAAAGACAGGCTAACGGAGAAAAGCTGATTCTCTGGACATCCAGAAATGAGGAGCAGACCAAAGAGGCTGTGGAGTGGTGTAAAAAATACGGACTGGTCTTCGATGCTGTGAATGACAACCTTCCGGAAATTGTGGAAGCATTTGGCGGAAATTGCAGAAAGATATTTGCAAATGAGTACATAGATGATCGCAACCGCTCTATCAGTCCTGTCGTGAAAAATCAAGCATGGAGCGTTGGGCTGAAAATGAGGTCACCATTGCTTGCCGTCGAGAGAAGCCAGACAGAAAAGACGGAGAATGGGATTATGGTTGCGCGTGCTATGAAAGTGCATTGAAAGCTTTTAACTCTCTGTGCGAAGACGGTCATTCCGGTTTCAGCATTGGTCTGACTAAGGCCATTCTGAACCGTCTCATCAACAACAAGCCGCTTCTTCCGATTGAAGATACCAACGAGGTATGGAGTGATATTTCTGATATGAGTGGTCTGAAAGGAGAAGAGCGTAACTATCAGTGCAAACGTATGTCTTCCTTATTCAAATATGTGTATGCTGACGGCACAGTTAAGTACAGAGATGTGGATCGCTATCATGCGTGAATATCAACTGTCCGGATGCTCAGTATCACAGTGGACTGAATTGATACTGTTATGGACGAACTGTATCCGATCACTATGCCTTATATGCCGGCTGATAGAGCCTTTAAGATTTATACGGAGGATTTCCTTGTAGATCCAGCGAAAGGTGATTACGATACCGTAGGTATTCTGTACGTAATCACTCCGTCCATGGACAAGGTAGCAATTAACAGATATTTTAAAGAAGCTCCGAACGGCTTTGCTGAAATCGACGAAGCGGAGTACAAGGAGCGAAAGGAAGCTGCTAAAGCTCGGATGGAGGCAACCGATGGATCGAAATAGATTTATCCAGTGCATGAAAAGCAACATCGAGTTGTCGGATAAAGAGCGGCGGAGAATTATCAGAAGAAGTGTTGAGAGTCAGCCGTGGAAATTAAAGTGTACGATTGCCATGGAAGAGTTTGCGGAACTTACACAGGTAATCAGTAAACAGATTCGTGGGTATGATAATAGAATTGGACTTTTGGAAGAGATGGCGGATGCTTATATTTGCCTGGAATTCCTTAAGTCCATTTTTAATATTACACCAGAAGAGTTACAAAAAGCTATGGACGTTAAATTACAAAGAGAAAGGAATAAAAAGAGATGAGTAAAGAGATTAAAATTGCCGGAAGTATTTCGTTTGGAGGAAAGCGCCTTAATGTATATGGAGATCTGGACGCTCCGCTATTCAAGGCAAAAGATATTAGTCATGCTATAGGCTACAGTAGCGGTAACGAGTGGAGAATGCTCGAAATGTGTGAGGAGGATGAAAAGCTGAAACTACCTTTGGTAGTAGCAGGACAGAGACGTTCCGTCAACTTTGTGACCGAGAACGGACTGTACAACATCCTCGCTCAGAGCCGTATGGAAATTGCAAGAGCCTGGAGACGTGTAGTTCATGATGAGCTTATCAACATGCGTAAAGAGAAAGGCAGAAACATTGCTGAGCAGTTCGAAGAGTGGGATCATGCCATGGATAACATTTACTTCGATGAGGAAACTGGTCAGCTTATGCAGTCTGTTACCGTTCCTGGTGGGGATGTAATCCAGATTCCTTATGAGAAGGAAGAAGAGTAATTAAAAACGTGGGCTATGCTGGACTCAGGAGCATAATAATCCAGATTGGCGGGGATCTGGATATTCTGAAAGGAGAACAGGAAATGATAGAACTGCATGTTAAGGAATATTGCAAAAATTGTACAGAATTTGAACCTGAAACTCAAACAGATGTAAATCGTGTGCATTTTAATGATTTTATGCGTGGCCCAGAAGAAATAGTTTACGCAAATACGTCCGTCACATGTAAACATGCACAGCGGTGCGAGTGTATACGGGAATTTATCGAAAAAGAAATGAAAAAGGAGCAGGAAAAACATGATTAAATTAGAGCATGTAGTTCTGGCAAGTCCAGAGCAGATGGAGTTTATTATTGAGGGTATGCGGAATCCTATGAATTCGTGGAATAAAACGGATAGTTTCAATGGGTGTGAAACATATAAAGGTATAAGCAAATGTTTAGACTGCGATGGAATTCGTGAGTGTGGAGCGGTCAACAAATATTTAATAGTTGGCGAAAACGATCACTCACTCATGCAGCGCCTATCCAAAGCTGGTACTGATCATAGAAAATTTATGAGAATGTTGCCGGTGTATGTACGGATTACAGCACCTTTATATTGGTGGAAGGAATTCGATACATACAAGGTTGGGACAGTCGCTAACAGCTGTAGTACGATGCATAAGATTCAGGCCAAGGAGTTTACGCAGGATGATTTTAGCTGTGAGCATATTCATATCAGGCAGTCTACGGATGTATTAAAAGAGACTATAGATGCTTTAAATGTGTTTAGGGACGTATATTTGAATGGTGGAATATTATCATATGAAAACGGTAATCAAAGATGTTATGGAAAAAACGATAAAGAAATTTGGTGGCAGATGATTCAGCTTCTTCCAAGCAGCTATAACCAGACTCGTAATGTTATGATGAATTATGAGGTTCTGGCAAATATCTATAAGTCCCGTAAGGATCACAAGCTGGACGAGTGGAGGAACTTCTGCAAATGGATTGAAGAGCTTCCGTATTCGGAGTTGATTGCTGGAAAAACGAAGGAGAATTAAGATATGGATGTAGTTGAATTTGTTGAACAAGTCTTCGGCTTACATTTGATGGATTACCAGAAAGAGTTTCTTATAAAGGCATATGAAGCACGAGAGATGGTCAATCAGTAATGTATATTCCAGGACGTTGCTATCGTCGCTCTTCATTTAAATTATTGGAAGCATCAGCGATTATATTTGATGCTCAACAAAGGATTATTAAAACCTGTTAATAGTGAAATGATTAGAGGGGTGAGCGTAATGGTTAAAGTAAAAGATATTCTGCCGCTTATTCAGTGGAATGATGCTCAAATCATAAAAGACCAGGATGAAGAAATCTGTTTACTCAGAAATGATTTTATGGTCGGAAGCTTATCAGAAGAAATTCTGAATATGACAGTCACGGGTATTGAAAACGATGAAAATATTGAGAACACTGTCATCGTTTATGTTACGGATAAGGAGGATTAAATTTATGCATTTTACAGTTATTCAGATTATTATCATGTTTCTTATCGCCTATGTGTGCTTTTACGCTTTAGTTGATCGCATTATGAAGTGTATTGAGCATTGTGCTACAGCTAAAGCATACAGACGGTTCAGAGAAGCCGGAGTAATGACAAAAATGGATGATGTAGCAGCTGGCATCGCGAAGTCAAAAGAGGAGAAAGACAATGTTGAGAAACGATTTAATTAAGAACAAGATATATGGAATCATATTCATCGTACTTGGAGCGTTGACAATCCCGATTGAATGGGATGCAACGTTCTTTTTATTTACCTTGATGTTGGGCATTTTATTATTTGTTATCAAGAGAAAATTGCATTATGAATTAAGGAGGCGGCTATATGAGCCGGGCTGAAAGGAGAAGGGCACAGAAGTGCGAGCAGAAAGCTAAGACCGCTACATATAATCTGACAAGAGCTCAGTTAGATGCCCTGGTTCGAGAAAAGATATCTGGTGAACTGGATAGAGTTAAGCAGGAGGCTACGAATGATGCTATCAATCAGGCGATGATTCTTCTGCTTACTCTGCCGCTTGAAGTGCTGATGGATCATTATTGGCCGAAGTCATATGCAAAGCGGATTCCGGAGTTTACAGAGCATGTTCTCGAATATTATGAAAAGTGGCAAAACGATGAGTTGGATATGGACAAGCTCAAAGAGGATCTGTGGGTATAGGCGGTGTTGATTAGAAGAAGTGGAGGGTAAGTAAATGGGATATTTAATTTTAGGAATTATTATTCTGGCAGCTATTCTTATTTTCGGTGGATATATAGTTCTGTCCGTTATAAATGCTGCAATGTGGATGGACGATTCCATGAGATGGGGAGGTAGAGATGACAGCTAAGGATGACAGAAAAAATGCAGAGGGTTACAATGATCCGACAGCTTACAATGCGATTAAGAATGTGGAGCAGGAACAGGACAAGGATGATGCGAGATTTCATCAGTTACTGAACATGCTGTTTTCACTTTGCGAATTGGCGGATTTCCATATCGAAGGACGAGTTGTGCTTAAGGATAAAAGAACGGGAAAGGTTTGGAGGTAGGCGAGATGAAAATCTGTAAAGTAAGACCAGATCACTCAACCTGCTCGGCGTGTGTGGCTACTCAAGAAATGTTCAACGTGGTTGACGATTGCATTAAATGTAAATTAAATACGGATACTTACGAATTATTACAGGTCGGAACTGGATTTTGGAGCGGTGACTATGCAATGGTTCAAAAAGACGGCAAAATTACCAAAGTATCATTAAACCGTGTTTATGACGTAAAGGAGAGTTTATGATGACTATGGAAGAATTACAGAAAGCGTGTGAAACTTTGGCGGAAGCGTGGAATAAAGCTTTGGAACCGATGGAGAAATTGGCTAAAGCTTTGAGCGATGCATTCGGACGAATGTATGCTTCTGAGGAAGAGAAACGTAAAATTTGTACTAGGCGAAGGCATAAATCTGTAAAGCATGTGCCGGATTCTAAGATGTCTACGTACAATTATAAGCCTGTTGTGAAGCGTAATTTGCCCTATCAGAGACGAAATTTTTGACCGATTTCAGCTAATCTAGGTTAAAAATCTTTGTAGTAGCAGGTCATTTTTCTGCCCACTTTTGGGTTTTAGGATTTGACCAAAGCCGGATATTTTTGACCAGAGCTGAAAATCGGTGTCGATTTGGAGAAAATTTATGAATTTTGGTCAAATTTCTGGCCATTTGCCCGGTTTTGCCCACTTTTAAAAACCCGGATTTGACCAGTGAAAACCAAGTATTTATGCGGGTTTGCGGGTTTTCTGCCCACTTTCCCACTTTTAATACCAAACTATTATGATAGAAAGTTTAAAAATATATAGTAATAGGCGAATAAAAGTGGGTTTTTGACCAGAAGCAAGAAAGAGGTGATTTCGTGACGAATGACAAGAAATTGGTCGAGGATTGGTTATGCGAGCATTTTCAGTATTATTTGCGAGTGGATAAAGATATTCCGAAAGGTGCGTATGTGATGATGAAGAACGAAATACTTATGTCACAATGGTGGCTGTGGTTGATAATCCGCCATATCGATCTTTTGATGATCTGATGTTTGGCTATACCATTCCTAGAGATTTCTACTCAGGTGCTGGAGGCATCTATTGTGGATATCCATTTGGAGCATTGTATCCAATAGTAGGAGGTTTGCCGTGAATGTAAAGCGTAAAGTGACATGGAAAGATATTTTCAATAATTTCAAATCGGTGTATCCGCGGTTATCAAAAGAAGCCCAGGATTATCGTCCGTACAACTACATGAGCATTGTCGTATATTTAGCAGACGGAACCAAGGTGGTTTATGATGATATGGCAAAGCGAGCTAAGATGCGTGCAGCCTAGGATCTGGCTACAGAATCCGCTTTCCATTTTGTGTGCTTCATGCTATACTATAAGAGCCACACAATCTAATAATGAAATCGCGTTCGAGGGAATAACTTTGGTAAAAAGTGTATTCTCTTTTACTCGTACCCTTGAACGGCGAAGAGGATTGTGTGGCAACAATAAGAGATGCGCTTTTTCGGTGCGTCTCTCAAATTGGGGCGCACTTTTTATTTGCCCTAATTCCTACTTGAGTATGAAAAGGGTGATTGTATGGGAACGAAATCAAATAAGAATATTTCGGGTGTCATAGGAGCAATCGGAGCCGTTGGCGGTTTGATTACTGCGGTTACACCTTTGGTTGAAAAAGCAATAGATAATGCTCAGAATAAGCCGACTGAGAAAATAGATACGAAAGTTATCATTCCAGAATTATATCGTAAGGGATTTCCGATAGACCTGGAACAGGCTGAAGAATTATTAACCGAACGTGGCTTGAAAGTTTCAAAGAGTAAGCTTCGTATGAAAGAAGCAGATCCAAAGTATCGAGATTACGAGGATACCCAAGTCATAGACTCAAATCCTAAGCAGGGCGCTAAAGGTGAAAGTCGGCACAACTGTTTGTCTGAGATACATAACGGCTGAAGTTATCGAGGAGAGCCAAAAGATATTTGATGATGACGTTCGTATTAAACAGGAGGCTAAAGAACAGAAGGCCGCTGAGAAGCAGGAGAAGAAAGAACGTTTGAAAGAAAGTGTTTCTGAAACTATGGATTCTGCTAAGAGTGGTTTAGGAAAGATATTTAAGAAAGATCGAAAAGCTATAGAAGCTGAGAAAGGAGAAACGATAGATGAGTAAAGGTGGAAAGAAAAAGCGTAGCACGGCTGGGTTAATCCTTGATGTGATTCTTACATTGTGTACCGGTGGCTTATGGTTGATTTGGATACTGATCCGGTATTTAAGAAATAACAGCTGACAACTACATATTTGGACAGAGATGCTTAATCGTGTCTCTGTCTTTTTTTTTATGCTCTTTTTGCGCGCGAAAAAAACATGCCCTTTTATGAAGAGAGAGGATAAATAGGCATTTTTATTAAATACCACATCCTCTTTTGAGTTTTTAGAAAATTGAAAGGAGGCTCCATTATGTTGGAAAATAAGTTCCAGGCAAATTTGATCAAGGAACTGAAAGAAAGATTTCCGGGGTGTATCGTGATGAAAAATGACCCGACGTATATTCAGGGAATTCCAGATCTGCTGGTTCTGCATAAAGACAAATGGGCTTCCTTAGAATGTAAAAAAAGTGCTGGCGCAAAGAAGCAGCCGAATCAGGAATATTATGTGGACCGTATGAATCAGATGTCATTTTCAAGATTTATATGTCCAGAAAATAAAGAGGAGGTACTGGATGAACTTCAACAATCATTCGAACCTTGAAGGACAGCACGCCTTTCTTGGTGCCAGTAAATATCACTGGATAAATTATGGTGAGGATAAAGTTGCGGAAGCATATCGGAATTTCCTTGCCACACAAAAAGGAACTGTATTACATGCATTTGCGGCTCAGTGCATTATGCTCAATCAGAAATTGCCAAAATCGAAGCAGACATTAAATATGTATGTGAATGACGCTATTGGCTTTAAGATGACGCCGGAACAGATCCTTTACTATTCCGATAATTGTTTTGGCACAGCTGATGCAATTTTGTTTCGGAATAATTTCTTAAGAATTCACGATTTGAAGACCGGAAAGATTCCGGCACACATGGAGCAGCTTGAAATATATGCGGCTCTTTTTTGTTTGGAATATAAAGTGAAGCCTGCGGATATTGAAATGGAATTGCGAATTTATCAGAACAATGAAATTCTGTACCATAATCCAACGGCTGAGGATATCGTTCCAATCATGGACAGAATCATTACTTTTGATAAGGTGATTAAAAGAATCAGAGAACAGGAGGGGTAAGCTATGAATTCCATCGTGGAAGATATTTTAATGCATTATGGTATGCCACGGCGTTCTGGGCGTTACCCTTATGGTTCTGGAGAAAATCCGTATCAGCATAGTGGTGACTTTCTTAGCCGTGTTCAGGAATTGAAAAAATCCGGAATGAGCGAAACCGACATAGCTAAGAATATGGGTTTGACTACCACACAGCTTCGTACTCAGATGAGCCTCGCAAAAGATGAGCGCCGTGCTCTTCAGGTAGCAACCGCAAAAGGTCTTCGCGAGAAGGGTTACAGTTTGAATGAAATTGCCGATAAGATGGGATTCGCTAATGACTCATCTGTCCGCTCTTTATTGAACGAAACTTCTGAAAACAGAATGAACCAGGCTAAGGCCACTGCGGATGTTCTGCGGAAACTTATCGAAGAAAAGGGAATGATCGATGTCGGAACCGGCGTTGAAAGAGAGCTTGGCGTGTCAAAAGAAAAACTGAATCAGGCTCTTTATATGCTGGAACTGGAAGGCTATCCAATTTATGGAGGCGGTGTTCCACAGGTTACCAATCCCGGAAAGCAGACCAATATCAAGGTCATTTGTCCACCAGGTACCGAGCATAAAGATATTTATGACTTTGAGAATGTCCATTCTGTAAGAGACTACATTTCCTATGACAATGGAGAGTCCTTCAGAAAATCTTTTGAGTATCCAGCCAGTATGGATTCAAAGCGCCTACAGATCCGCTATGCTGATCAGGGTGGTGTCGATAAGGATGGCGTAATCGAACTTCGTAGAGGTGTGAAAGACCTGTCTTTAGGCGATTCCCACTATGCACAGGTTCGCATTATGGTAGACGGAACCCACTACCTTAAAGGTATGGCTGTTTACTCTGATAATATGCCGGATGGTGTTGATGTGATTTTCAACACTAACAAAAAGTCTGGTACGCCAACCAAAGATGTTCTTAAGAAGATTAAGGATGACCCGGATAATCCGTTTGGTTCCTTGATTAAGGAGCATGGTGGTCAGAGCTATTACGATGATCCAAAGGGTAAGTATACAGATCCTGTAACCGGAAAGAAACAGTCCCTTTCTCTGATCAATAAGCGAGCAGAAGAAGGCGATTGGGGTGAATGGAGTAAGACACTTCCGTCACAGTTTCTTTCCAAGCAGAGTTTGACACTTATCAAAAAACAGTTAGGTTTAGCAAAAGCCGATAAGCAGGCTGAATATGACGAAATCTGTTCGCTGACAAACCCCACAGTAAAGAAGGCTCTGTTGAAATCATTTGCTGATGATTGTGATGCAGCCGCCGTACATTTACAGGCAGCAGCGTTACCTCGTCAGAAGTATCAGGTAATTCTTCCATTAACGACAATTAAAGATAATGAGGTGTATGCTCCAAACTACAAAGATGGAGAAACGGTTGCATTGATCCGATACCCGCATGGTGGAACTTTTGAGATTCCTATTCTGAAAGTCAACAATAAACTGGCTGAAGGAAAAAGCGTTCTCGGAAACACGCCGGCAGATGCAATCGGTATCAATAAGAAGAATGCAGACCGTTTGTCAGGAGCAGACTTTGATGGTGATACCGTAATGGTAATTCCTTGCAACTCCACAAAGAGTAAGGTAAAGATTACTTCCACTTCTCCATTAAAAGGTTTGGAAGGTTTCGATACCAAAGACGCTTATGGTGGAACCGTTAAGAAGGATGTCGATGGTGTAGATCACTATTACCGTAATGGTAAAGAGTATAAGATTATGAGAAATACTCAGACAGAAATGGGTAAAGTATCGAATCTGATTACTGATATGACTCTGAAGGGAGCCACACAGGATGAATTAGCGAGAGCAGTTCGTCACAGTATGGTTGTAATTGATGCCGAGAAACACAAACTGGATTATAAGCAGAGTGAAATCGATAACGGTATCGCTTCTCTTAAGAAGAAGTATCAGGGAAATGTGGATTCAGAAGGTCGTTACCATGAAGGTGCATCTACCTCATTTCAAGAGCAAAATCTGAGACACAGGTTCTTAAGAGAAAAGGTTCCCCGACAATCAATGAAGATGGTTCTTTGTCATACAAGTCTGTTAAGGAAGAGTATGTCGATAAGAACGGAAAAATTCAGGTGAGAACTCAGAAGAGTACAAAGATGGCTGAAACAAAAGATGCCCGTACACTTTCTTCAGGTACCCCCCAGGAAGAAGCTTATGCCGATTATGCAAATTCTATGAAGTCTTTAGCTAACCAGGCTCGTAGGGAGATGATGAGTACAGGTAAAATTGCTTATTCTGCGTCTGCTAAGGCAACTTATTATGAAGAAGTAAACTCTTTAAATGCTAAGCTGGATTTGGCTTTGGCAAATGCTCCTAGAGAGAGGCAGGCTCAGACAATGGCGAATGCTACTGTTGCGGCTAAGAGAAAAGACAATCCGGATATGACAAAAGCCGAAGTTAAGAAGGCAAGTCAGCAGGCTCTGGCACAGGCAAGAAGTTCTGTAGGGGCTAAGAGATCTAACATCGAAATTACGGATAAAGAATGGGAAGCCATCCAGGCCGGAGCAATTTCTGAGAATACGCTTACGCAAATTCTGAATAACACGAATACCGATACTATTCGTCAGAGAGCGACTCCTCGTGCAAGCACTGCTCTGAGCACAGCTAAACAGAATCGTATCGCTGCACTTAGCGCATCTGGCTACAGCACTTCAGAGATTGCGGAAGCTCTTGGGGTTTCTTCTTCGACAGTTTCTAAGTATTTGAATGGAAAGGAGTGAACTAAGTAAGATGAGATTTGCGCTTACAACTTTTGATAATCCTTATGATCCGTTTGAACAGTTCACTCAATGGTTCATGTTCGATGAAGAAAAAGGTTATCACACAATTGCTTACCTTGGTCGAATCGCTCGAACATCGGATCAGTTGTCGGATGAAGAGAACAACAAGGAAGTAGAGCGAGCTATTGATGAGATAATCCGTTATGATTTCCAGAATATCTATCGAAAGGTTACAAGTAAATCAGAAACAAATGAAAATAAAGAAAAAGCTTCCTAAAAGTGATTTCGTCGGCATATCAAAAGCCGAAACCGCCAGTGCATAACTAAAAGGGGTATAGGGGGGTGTCTAAAAAACATACCCCCACCCATATCGCGGCGGTCTTTAAAATTTCCCCGGAGGGCATTTTTAGGGAGCCTTTTCAGCTGTTCCAGTGTTTACAAGGGTCTATAACTCATGATATTTGACAACGGTTTCTGTGGGATCGGCTCAAAGTTAGTTCTCCTTTCGTTGAGTAGCATTGTCATGATTTGTAGGTCCTTTTAAATACTGGAAAAGTATGTGAGAACTATCACAGAAATAACGAACAACTAAATGGAAGGAGGCATCAACTTTGAGGAAAGCAAAGCAATCCGAGTCTTCTAGGATGATGCGTCCAGCATTAACGCCAGAAGCGAGAGAAAATCAGCTTGTTTCATTGGCGGTTGACTTGGCTGAAAAGCAGTTACGAGAGGGAACAGCTTCGTCACAGGTGATTACTCACTATTTGAAGCTCGGTTCGACGAAAGAAAGAATCGAAAAAGAGATTTTGGAAAAACAGAAGGAACTGATAGAGGCGAAGACACAGAATCTGAAATCTATTGAAAATTCTGAGAAGCTGTATGCGGATGCATTAAAAGCATTTCGTGGTTATAGCGGTCATGGAGATGAGGTGGATGATGCTTAGATGCTATTCAGAACTCTTGCGGATTCCAACCTTTAAGGAACGATACGAGTATCTTCGTTTGGATGGAGTAGTAGGCGAAGAGACTTTCGGATTTGATAGATACCTTAATCAGATATTTTACAATTCTCAAGAATGGAAGGACATTCGGAGAAAAATTATTATTCGTGATAATGGATGTGATCTTGGATTGGATGGTTACGAGATTCGTGGAAAGATTCTTATTCATCATATGAATCCAATAAGGCAGCAGGACATACTGTTGCGGACTGATTTGGTTCTGAATCCAGAGTATCTAATTGCAACAACTTTATCGACCCACAATGCTATACATTATGGAGATGAGAAACTACTTTTAACAGTTCCAAATGAACGACGAAAAAATGATACATGCCCATGGAGGCATTAGGAGGAAAATTATGGAAGGAAACAAGAAGCCACTTATGGGTGTTGTGGTAAATTGTATGAATTTAAACATTCGCAAAGACCCGACGCAGGCATCCAGATCATTAGGAATCATAGGCTCGGATACAGTTGTGAAGGTATGCGACGATGAGTCTGTTTCTGGTTTTTATAAAGTAAAGACTGGGGACGGTATCAGCGGGTATTGTATGAGTGAGTTTATAAAACTCTGTTAGATGGAGGTGCAATCATGAATATTACAGATAGTGTACTGACATCAATCAAGAAATTACTCGGTATCGCAGAGGAGTATGAACATTTCGATGCAGATTTGATCATGCACATCAATTCTGTGTTCTCAATTCTTACACAGCTTGGTGTCGGTCCATCCAAAGGTTTCATGATCGAAGATAAGAATGCAACGTGGAAAGATTTCATTTCTGATGAATCCAAATACATGCTTGTCAAATCTTATATGCATTTGAAGGTCAAACTTCTTTTCGATCCGCCGCTTAGTTCGGCAGTGCTGGAGTGTTATAAAACACAAATCAGCGAGTACGAATGGCGTTTAAATGTTGCTGCGGAAAACGATGATACCGATCTGGATGAGCCTGAGCATTATTCCGGATCATACGAAGTTACACCAAAGGCGCATCAGACTCAGACTTTGGATACGTCTGGAAAAGTGCTTAGTGAAGACCTCGTGATTCATGAAGTTCCGTATTACCAAACATCGAATGACAGTGGAGGTGTTACCAGTTACATCGCAAAGGAGGGGGATTCAAAATGAATAACACCTATTTAGCACACCATGGAATTCTTGGAATGAAATGGGGAGTTCGAAGATCAGAAGCACAGCTTGCAAGAGCCAGAGGACATTCTTCCAAATCTTCAGATGATAAGAATGAGGTATCAGCACGTAAAGCGGCTGTTAAGAATCGGCGAACAATGTCTGATGCCGATCTGAAGAAAAAGATTGAGAGACTTAAATTAGAACGCGAGTTTAAGAATCTTACAGAAGACGACATCGCACCTGGTAGAAAGTATGTGTCAGAAATTCTTTCTGCATCCGGAAAGAAAGCGTTGACTGTGGCTGCGGCTGGAGCAATGACCTATGCTGTCAAGACTGCAATGACAAAAGAATTCAATCTTAAAAGAGGCCGCACAGTACATCGCTGCAAACCCGAATAAGAAGAAGTAGGAGAAGAAAATAATGGCGTTATCGAACACTGCCGTCCCGAAATACTACGGCATGTTTCGTGATGCCGTAATTCGTGGCGAAATTCCGGTATGCCGAGAAATCGAGATGGAGATGAACCGAATCGATGATCTCATTGCGAATCCGGGAATTTATTACGACGATCAAGCAGTAGAGGGCTTTATCAGCTATTGCGAGAATGAGCTTACTTTAACTGACGGTTCAGATTTGAAACTACTTGATACATTCAAAGTTTGGGCTGAACAGATTTTCGGTTGGTACTATTTTGTTGAGCGAAGTGTATACGAACCTTATGAGGATGGCCATGGCGGACATTATGTCACCAAGTCTATCCGAAAAAGATTAGTTAATAGCAATATCTCATAGTGGCCAGAGGTGCTGCAAAGTCAATGTATGGTTCATGCTTGCAGAATTTCTTCTTAAATGTTGATGTCACAACGACACATCAGATAACCACAGCCCCGACGATGAAGCAGGCAGAAGAGGTGTTGTCCCCGATTCGAACCGCTATTACCAGATCAAGAGGACCTTTCTATAAGTTCCTTACAGAAGGATCGTTGCAGAACACGACTGGATCAAAGGCGAATAGAATGAAATTGGCATCCACTAAGAAAGGAATTGAAAACTTCCTTACTGGATCGCTTCTTGAAATTCGTCCAATGAGAATCGACAAACTTCAGGGACTTCAGCTTAAAGTTGCGACGGTTGATGAGTGGCTTTCTGGTGATATTCGAGAAGATGTAATCGGAGCAATCGAACAGGGTGCATCGAAGGTCAACGACTACCTTATCGTTGCGATCAGTTCAGAGGGTACTGTCCGTAACGGTGCTGGTGATACAATCAAAATGGAATTGATGGACATTCTAAAAGGGGATTATATCAATCCGCACGTATCGATCTGGTGGTATAAGCTGGATTCTATTGATGAGGTTGCCGATCCGGATAAATGGTTGAAAGCAAATCCGAACCTTGGAAAGACTGTTTCTTATGAAACCTATCAGCTGGACGTTGAGAGAGCAGAAAAGGCTCCGGCAGCTCGAAACGATATTTTGGCTAAGCGCTTCGGACTTCCTATGGAGGGATACACATATTACTTTACATATGAAGAAACTCTTCCACATCGCCATAGAGATTATTGGCAGATGCCATGTTCTTTGGGAGCCGATCTATCACAAGGCGACGATTTCTGTGCATTCACATTTTTATTTCCATTGTCAAATGGATCGTTCGGTGTCAAAACCAGAAACTACATTTCATCATCGACTCTTATGAAACTCCCAGCAGCAATGAGGATTAAATACGATCAGTTTATGAAAGAGGGGAGTCTTATTGTGTTGGAAGGAACGGTTCTTGACATGATGGAAGTATATGAGGATTTGGATAATCACATTATTGAATGCGGTTATGATGTACGATGTTTTGGTTATGACCCATACAACGCAAAGGAATTTGTTGAACGTTGGGCGAGCGAAAATGGACCATTCGGAATAGAAAAAGTTATCCAGGGAGCAAAGACAGAATCTGTTCCACTTGGCGAATTGAAGAAACTTTCAGAAGAGCGAATGCTCCTGTTTGATGAGGATTTGATGACATTCGCTATGGGAAACTGTATTACGTTGGAAGATACCAATGGAAACCGTAAATTGCTGAAAAAGCGGTATGAGCAAAAAATCGATGCCGTTGCAGCAATGATGGATGCATACATCGCATTCAAGGCGAATCGGGAAGCATTCGAGTAGGGGGTGTATAAAGATGCCAGTCGCAAAGTTAATTGACAGCTCTTCTATATTACGACCCTACACCATCGGAAAAGTAGCTCGTATCGAATCAAGTGGTAATTTGATGCATTATGGAATAAAAGGTATGAAATGGGGAGTTCGAAGAACGAAAGAACAATTAGCTCATGATAGAAGCTCTATCCAGGCAAGAATGAATAGCCAGTTGCGAACACCTGTAAAAGCTTCAAATGGAATACTGGTTACACGTTTTTCAGATCATGCCCTTGACAGAACACAAACCGAATCAAGGCCGGTAACTGTTGAAGGAATTTTGGATGCATTGAAAAATCCGTTGAATCATGGTAGCATTAAAACAAAAACTGATAATCTTGGGCGACCAAGTCAGCAGTTTATAGGGAAATCTGCGACAGTAGCAGTGAATCCCGAAAATGGAACTATAACAACTACTTGGTGTACAGGAAGTAGGACAAAACGTAAATATTTAAAGAAAGGGTGAGCATATGTTCAGTGATGAAGAAATGGCCCTTATGCGGTCACTTGGATTGGACTGTGATTTTAATAGTTTATCCGAAGACGATGATCGTTGGGCAGGCATAGAAGAAAAGGTTGGGGATTTCCTGACATTGAAATGTTTGGACGAGCATTACAATCCTGATAATAACGGAATCATATGTGAATCCATACTAAACAAAATACCGGTGTAAAAGTACTGGGGACCTCTTAAGAAAAGGGGTCTTTTTTTGTGCCCATTTTTAGGAGGTGAGAATTCAAAATGGATTTATCATTAAGTTTCAGGTTTAAAAATGCCTGGAATGCCTTTCGCAATAGAGCCCCTACCATGATGTCCCAGAATATCGGTTCGGGTTATTCATATCGTCCTGATCGTTTTCGACTTACCAGAGGGAACGAAAGATCGATAGTTACATTCCGTATATAATAGAATTGCTTTAGACGTAGCCGCCATCAACATTCAGCATGTTCAGTTGGATGATGAAGGGCGGTTTTTAAATGTTATAAAAAGCGGTTTAAACGAATGTTTGTCGTTGGAAGCCAATCTTGATCAGACTGGTAGGGCATTTATCCAAGATGTTGTTATGTCCATGATGGATGAAGGCTGTGTGGCAATCGTTCCAGTGGATACCGATGATGATCCAGACGATACAAAGGGGTATCAAATTCTCTCAATGCGAGTTGGTCGTATTCGAGATTGGTACCCTCGTCATGTACGTGTTGAAGTGTATAACGAAAATACTGGACGAAAGCAGGAAATCATTGTTCCGAAGGATACAGTTGCTATCGTAGAAAATCCATTGTATGCGGTTATCAATGAGCCAAACTCAACGATGCAAAGACTTATTCGAAAATTGAATTTGTTGGATGCGGTTGATGAACAGAGTAGCTCTGGAAAGTTGGATTTGATTATTCAGCTTCCATACGTAATTAAATCAGAGGCAAGACGTCAGCAGGCAGAGCAGCGGCGTAAAAGATATTGAGCGACAGTTGTCGGTTCTAAGTATGGTATTGCCTATACCGATGGAACCGAGAAAATTACGCAGTTGAATCGTTCTTTGGAAAATAATCTAATGAAGCAGATTGAATACTTAACGAGTATGCTTTACAGCCAGTTAGGAATCACTCAGAGCATCTTGGATGGTACCGCAGACGAGAAGACTATGCTGAATTATTACAACCGGACAATCGAACCCATTATTTCTGCAATCGTAGATGAAATGAAACGAAAATTCCTGACGAAGACTGCTAGATCTCAGAACAAGTCAATTATGTTCTTCAGAGATCCATTCAAGCTTGTGCCGGTGGCCGATCTTGCTGAAATTTCTGATAAATTTACCAGAAATGAAATTGCTACATCAAATGAAATTAGACAGGTAATCGGTTGGAAGCCATCTGCTGATCCTAAAGCTGATGAATTGAGAAATAGCAATTTAAGCGAGCCTAATGTCAGTGGTAGTTCTGCGACAGATATGACAAACGGAAATGAAACGGAATCTAGCGATACCAGTGATTATGACGCACTGGTTAATGAAGTTCTTGACAGCATTTCTGCACAGATCGATGACATCATCAGCAATTATACGGCTGGGGATGGCGAGGAGGGAGATGATTCTTAATGGATGAACCTAAAGTAGCGGTTCTTAGACATTATGCATCGCCCTACTACGATCCTCAGAAAGCGCATGAATACTATATGCGTACCAGGGAGTTGAAGGGGCGTTCTACCACTTCGCTGAACGACGATGGAAAGAAGATTTGGTCTTATACAAAAAATAACATCAAATCTGAAAAGGCCGCAAAAGTCAAAGAGGAACAGGAAAAGCGAGATCAGAAGATTACAGAACTTCGTGAAAAAGCAGAAGCTACGAAGGAACAGATATCTTCTCGCTTGAAAGAACTGAACGAGGCTTTAACCCAAAATGCTTCCGATAGGAAGAAAAACATCGATACTGATAAAGATTCTGATTTGGAAGAAATTGAAAAGGAATCATCTAGCGAAAAAGAACGAATCGATAATAAAAAGAACGCAGAAATTGAGCGTTTGATGGCTATAGAAATTCCGTCCGGATTATCAAAAGCAGAGCGGGCTAAGCGCGTAGCAGAAAGAACCGAAAAGATCGCAAAGCTTAGAAACGATGCAACGTCGGATAAAGCCAAAATCAGCAGTAATGCAAAATCTGATAAAGCGGATATTCGAACCGATGCAACAAATAAGAAGGCAAAAGTATCATCCGACACAAAAGAAGAAAAAGCAGAGAATCAAGCTAATGCTAAGAGTGAGCGAGCAAAAGTTAGCTCTGAGCTGAAAGCAGCGGTTAAATCGGTCAGAGAGGCTTATAAAGCAGCGAAAGCCGATCTCGATTCTCGATACGAACAAACGTATCAGGATGAATTCGATAAAATTCAATCAGAGTATAAAAAAGTCAAGAAATCTAAGAAAAAGTCTTCCAGTTCATCAAAGAAGACATCTCATCCGCTATCGTATTATATCAGAAAGAAGTAGGAGGTAAAAATCAAAATGAAGTATGACTTTGGTGGCTGGGCCACTAGAAACGATCTTCCGTGTGCTGATGGACGAGTCATTAAAAAAGACGCATTCAAAGCACAGAACGGGCAGACAGTCCCGTTAGTATGGATGCATAATCATGCCGATCCGGCGAACGTGCTTGGATTAGCCCATCTCGAAAATAGAGATGAAGGTGTTTATGCATTCTGCGAATTTAATGATACAGAATCGGGAAAGACTGCACGGGAACTTGTAAAACATGGTGATGTACAGTCTCTTTCTATCTTTGCCAATCAGCTTAAACAGGCTGGTCACGATGTTGTTCATGGCATTATTAGAGAGGTGAGTCTGGTGTTAGCCGGTGCCAATCCTGGCGCATTTATCGATGATGTGGTGATGCATGGCGACGGAGAAACCGGTATTATCCTTGGTTATAATGAATGATCATGGGTCAGTTGGAGCATTCCGCAGATGAGCCGGATAAAAAGAAGAAAGAGGAAAAAGACGAGTCCAATGATGAATCAGGTAATGGCGAGAAAAAAGACGATAAGGTTGAGACTATCGAAGACATTTTTAAATCCATGAACGAGAAACAGCAGACCGCCGTTTTTGCCATGATGGCCGAATTCGTAGACAAAGAAAACCCTAAAAAAGAAGATGATGAATCTAAAGGAGGAGATGACAATATGAAACACAACGTTTTTGACACTGACAAGCGCGACGATAAGAGCTTTCTGTCTCATGCAGCACAGAAAGAAATTCTGGACTTAGCTAAGTCCAGCGGAGTTGGATCTTTAAAAGCTGCTATGGAAATCTACATGGATGAACATAGTTTACAGCATGACGGGATTAGCGGCTTTGTACAGTCCGGCACGGGCGACGTTACGACGCTGTTTCCGGAATATGTTGAAGCACATCCGGGGCGTACACCTGAACTCATTACAAATGATATGGGATGGGTTGACGCTATTATGGCGAAGACACAGAAAATTCCGAATGGTCGCGTTCGTACTTCCCATGTAGATATTCGGAACATTGATTCCCTGTCTGCAAAGGGATATAAAAAGGGTAACGAGAAGAAGATTACCGGAAACTATGAGTTG
>ENA-OQAZ01000586-OQAZ01000586.1-human-gut-metagenome-genome-assembly--contig:-NODE-586-length-19952-cov-4.524792_pt1 | contig 19952 bp, 27 predicted proteins | sample MGYA00242737_ERZ504531 | MGnify/ENA primary metagenome ERZ504531 (study PRJEB26092, sample SAMD00036244) | human gut metagenome | host: Homo sapiens | study: EMG produced TPA metagenomics assembly of... | reverse complement strand
CACGCGGCCGTCCGTTGCAGCCTTGACCACTGCATCGGGCGGCTGTGTCATTTCATGGATAGAAAAAATGACGGTAAAATGTAAACAATTAGCTAACTTTTACTCAGAAATTTGAGTTAGTTATTGTTGATTGTGATAAAAAAACTGGGATATTTGGGCAGAAAAACTGTTTGTTCATATAAACTAACTTTGATGATGAAAAAACTGTTGACAACAAAGGTTAGTAAGCGTAAACTATCTATGCTGATAGTTCCGACTGACTAACCCCTCCGGTGCATCAGCAGCCCACAAACAGTATGAAAAAGGGAGTGGAATGTTATGATGCCTCTGACAATGGCGAAGGCGGGCGAGACCGTCACCATTAAGAAGATCACCGGCAAAGATGAAGTCCGCCTGCATCTGGCAGAGCTTGGTTTTGTGGTGGACAGCGAAGTGACCGTGGTCAACGAGATCGCAGGTAACCTGATCGTACAGGTCAAGGAAAGCCGCCTGGCACTCGACAGGACGATGGCAAATCGCATTATGATCGGCTGAACAGCGCAGTACGCTGTTTGGGACCTGCTCCGACACTGGAATGGTCTCTGAATAAAGACAAGTAGAGGAGGAAATTTGCATGAAAACTCTGAAGGACGTGAAGGTCGGCGAGACCTGCACCGTGGCACGCCTGCATGGCGAAGGCCCGGTCAAGCGCCGCATCATGACATGGGCATCACCAAGGGTGTTGAGATCTATGTCCGTAAGGTGGCACCTCTGGGCGACCCCATGGAGCTGACCGTGCGCAACTACGAACTGAGTGTGCGCAAGGCCGATGCTGAAATGATCGAAGTGGTTTGATTCCAAAGAGAGGAAAGGACACGCAATGAGTATTAAAATTGCACTGGCCGGTAACCCGAACTGCGGCAAGACTACCCTGTTCAATAACCTGACCGGCTCCAACCAGTACGTTGGCAACTGGCCCGGCGTTACCGTGGAAAAGAAGGAAGGCAAGCTGAAGGGCGATAAGGATGTCATCATCCAGGACCTGCCCGGTATCTACTCCCTGTCTCCCTACACGCTGGAGGAGGTCGTCTCCCGTACTTACCTGGTCAAGGAGAAGCCCGATGCCATCCTGAACATCATCGATGGCACCAACATTGAGCGCAACCTCTACCTGACCACCCAGCTGATCGAGCTGGGCATCCCCGTTGTTATGGCGGTCAACATGATCGATCTGGTCCGCAAGAACGGCGATAAGATCGACCTGAAGAAGCTGAGCAGCGAGCTGGGCTGCCAGGCAGTTGAGATCAGCGCACTGAAGGGCGAGGGCACCGAGGCTGCTGCCAAGGTGCGGTTGCCGCTGCCCAGAAGCAGAAGGCCGGTGAGCTGCCCCACGTCTTTACCGGCAGTGTGGAGCATGCCATCGCACACATCGAGGAGTCCATCCAGGGCAAGGTGGATGACCGTTTCCTGCGCTGGTATGCCGTCAAACTGTTCGAGCGGGATGAGAAGGTCATGGAAGAGCTGAAGCTCGACGAGGCTCTGGTTGACCACATTGATGAGCACATCAAGGACTGCGAGAAGGAGATGGACGATGATGCGGAGAGCATCATCACCAACCAGCGCTACTCCTACATCAACGGTGTCGTTGACAAGGCCGTCAAGAAAAAGGCCCGTGTGGAGCACCTGACCGTTTCCGATAAGATCGACCAGATCGTGACCAACCGTGTGCTGGCTCTGCCCATCTTCGCGCTGGTCATGTTCCTGATGTACTCCCTGTCCATGGGCACCTCCATTGCAGATGGCGGCTGGGCTATCGGCACCTTTGCGACCGACTGGACCAACGATGTCCTGTTTGGTGAGATCGTGCCGGGCGCGCTGGGCGGCTTCCTGGAGAGCATCGGTGTGGCAGGCTGGCTGTACGGTCTGATCATGGACGGTATCGTGGCCGGTGTGGGCGCGGTGCTGGGCTTCGTTCCCCAGATGCTGGTTCTGTTCTTCCTGCTGTCCATCCTGGAGGATGTGGGCTATATGTCCCGTGTCGCCTTCATCATGGACCGTATCTTCCGCCGTTTCGGCCTGTCCGGCAAGAGCTTCATCCCCGTGCTGGTCGGTACCGGCTGCGGCGTGCCCGGTGTCATGGCTTCCCGTACCATCGAGAACGAGCGTGACCGCCGTATGACCATTATGACCACCTGCTTCATCCCCTGCGGCGCTAAGATGCCCATCATCGGCTGATCGCAGGTGCAATGTTCGGTGGTTCCTCTCTGGTTGCTGTTTCCGCTTACTTCATCGGCATGGCTGCCATCATTTGCTCCGGTGTTATTCTGAAGAAGACCAAGCTCTTCGCTGGCGACCCCGCTCCCTTCGTTATGGAGCTGCCCGCTTACCATGTGCCTGCATGGGGCAACGTTTTCCGTGCCACCTGGGAGCGCGGCTGGTCCTTCATCAAGCGCGCCGGTTCCGTCATTCTGGCAGCTACCGTTGTGCTGTGGTTCCTGCAGGGCTTCGGCTTCGAGAATGGTGCCTTCGGCATGGTCGAGGATCAGGACAACTCCGTCCTGGCCGCTATCGCTACCAAGATCGCCTGGATCTTCGCTCCTCTGGGCTTTGGCAACTGGCGTGCAACCGTTGCTTCCGTCTCTGGTCTGATCGCAAAGGAGAACGTGTTGGCACCTTCGGTGTTCTGTATCACTTCGGCGGCGAGCTGTCTGAGAACGGTGATGAGATCTGGGCAGCAGTTGCGCAGGATTACACCGCGCTCTCTGCTTACGCTTTATGATCTTCAACCTGCTGTGCGCTCCCTGCTTCGCTGCTATGGGCGCGATCAAGCGTGAGATGAACAACGGCAAGTGGACTGCCATCGCCATCGGTTATATGTGCGCTCTGGCTTACTGCGCGGCTCTGGTCGTGTACCAGATCGGCGGCCTGATCACCGGTGAGGTCGGCTTCAACTTCTTCACCATCGTGGCAATCGTGATTTTTGCCGCATTCCTGTACCTGATGTTCCGCCCCAACAAGTACGTTGGCGACAACGAGGTCAAGATCGACGTTTCCAAGATCAAGTAAAATCATCTGTCCAGTTTGAAAGGGTGTGTTCTGTATGATGGAATTCCTGGCCACGAACTTTAATCTGCCTACCATCATTGTAGGTGCTATCGTGTTTGGCGGTGTGGGCTGGGCCACATGGCACTCCCACAAGCATGGCGGCTGTGGGGCTGCGGCGAAGGCGGCTGCAATGGCAATTGCGGCGGCTGCAGCGGCTGCCACTGATCAGTAAAAACCGCTGGGCGCGGGTCGAACATCCAATCGGCCCGCGCCCTTTTTTAGAATGAAAAAAGTTAGCTTTGGATAACATTGGAAGCGGCTTACATTATTATAGAGGAGAGTGATACTATGGAACTGACAGCAGCCCATCTGCGGTATCTCCTGGCCATCTATGAGGTCTCCCAGACGCATCTGGATATCTGCTCCCGCAGCATTGCCGAAAAGCTGAACGTGACCAAGCCCAGTGTGGTGCGCATTATGAACCTGCTGATGGATCGGGGAATGATCGTGAAGGAACACTACGGCAAGATCTATCTGACCGATCGGGGCATCTTTGTGGCAAAGGCAGTCAGGGCTCAACTGGAAACGGTGCTGACGCATTTTCCGCCTGTGCGCATCGACATGACCGAGGAGGAACGCTATAATGCCGCTTTGGCCCTGACTTCGGCCCTGCCCGAACGGGCTTTTACCGGTGAATATGACCGCCTGTTCGGCCCGGATGAATCTGAAAAGGAGAACGCTTTGTGATCAACAAGAAACTGCTTTCCTTCGATCGGAAGGCCCTGCACTATGTGGGCTGAACGTGCTGTTCCAGTGGCTGGGGATGCTGTGCAATGTGGTGCTGGTGATGACGGTATCCCGCCTCATCGGCGGCGTGTTTGCGGGCAGCCTGACCGGTAATGCCCTCTGGCAGGGGATGCTGCTCTGTCTGCTGACTGTGCCGGTGCGCTATGGCCTTACCCTCTGCGCCTCCGATATGAGCGACCGGGCTTCCAAAGATGTCAAGCGCACCCTGCGCAGCAGCATCTATGCAAAGCTCACCCGGCTGGGGGCCGGTTACAGCGAGACGGTGGCCACCAGTGAAGCCGTGATGCTGGCCAGCGAGGGTGTAGAGCAGATCGACACCTACTTTGCAAAGTATCTGCCCCAGCTGTTTTACAGCCTGCTGGCCCCGGTGACCCTGTTTGTGCTGCTGGTGGGCGTGCACGCGCGCTCGGCCATCCTTCTGCTGTGCTGTGTGCCGCTCATCCCCCTGTCCATTGTGGCGGTGCAGAAGTTCGCCAAGAAGCTGCTGGCGAACTACTGGGGCGAGTACACCACCTTGGGCGACAGCTTTCTGGAGAATATCCAGGGCCTGACCACCCTGAAGATCTATCAGGCAGACGGCTGGAAGCACGAGGAGATGAATGCCCAGGCCGAGCGGTTCCGCAAGATCACGATGAAGGTGCTGACCATGCAGCTGAACAGCGTGACCCTGATGGACCTGATGGCTACGGCGGTGCGGGTCTTGGCATCATCAGCGCAGCATCGGCCTTTGCCAAAGGCCAGCTCAGCCTGACCAGCGCCCTGACCATCCTCCTGCTGGCGGCGGATTTCTTCCTGCCCCTGCGCCTGCTGGGCAGCTACTTCCACATTGCCATGAATGGTGCGGCTTCGGCTGAGAAGATCTTCAGGCTGCTCTCTGCCCAGGAGCCTGAAGATGGCGAAAAGACCGCCGACCCGGCCGACAGCACCCTTGCGCTGGAGCGTGTCACTTTTGGTTACGAGAAGGAGCGCACCATCCTGCACGATGTGTCCCTGACCATCCCGCAGGGCAGCTTGTCTCGCTGGTGGGCGAAAGCGGCTGCGGCAAGAGCACCATTGCGGCCATCCTGTCCGGTGCCCGCACCGCGACGGAGGGAGAGGTCACGCTGGGCGGCATCCCGGTCAGCGAATGGAAGCAGGCCGACCGCCTGCGCCTGCTGACACTGGTGCCCCACAATGCGGCCATCTTCAAGGGCACGGTGGAAGCCAACCTCCGGATGGCCCGGCCCGATGCAGCCGAAGCCGAGCTCTGGGCGGCCCTGGAGCAGGTGAACCTTGCAGACTTCTGCCGCAGCCAGAGCGGCCTTGCAACGGTGCTCCACGAGGGCGGCTCCAACCTGTCCGGCGGGCAGCGCCAGCGCCTTGCCATGGCCCGTGCCCTGCTGCATGATTCGCCCATCTATGTGTTCGACGAGGCGACCTCCAATGTGGATGCCGAGAGCGAGAACGATATAATGAAAGCTATCCACAGCCTGGCGGGGAAGAAAACAGTGATCCTGATCTCCCACCGTCTGGCCAATGTGGTGGACAGCGACTGCATCTATGTGCTGGAGGCAGGCCGCATTGCCGAGCAGGGAACGCACCATGACCTGCTGGCGGCACAGGGGGTGTACAGCCGCCTGTACAACGCCCAGAAACAACTGGAAGACCTTGGGGAGGTGAGCGCATGAACAACACAAAACACCGCAGTCCGTTTGCCATTGCCGCACGGCTGATCGTGCTGGTCCGGCCCATGCTGCCCATCATGCTGGCGGCCATTGTCATGGGGGTCATCGGCCACTTCTGCGCCACCTTTATCACGATCTTCGGCGGCTTTGCCCTGCTCACGGCGGCAGGCCTGCCCAGCCCGCTGGCGGGTGTGAACACAGCCTTTGTCTGTATCCTTGTCTTTGCCCTGCTGCGCGGCGTGCTGCGCTACGCAGAGCAGGCCTCCAACCACTATATCGCCTTCAAGCTGCTGGCTCTCATCCGGGATAAGGTGTTCGGCGCACTTCGTCGCCTGACCCCTGCCAAGCTGGAGGGCCGTGACCGGGGTGACCTGATCTCCCTGATCACCGCCGACATCGAGCAGCTGGAGGTGTTCTATGCCCACACCATTTCGCCGGTCTGCATCGCGATCCTCTGTGTGACCGGCATGACCTGCTTTACGGCCAGTTATCATATTCTGCCCGCACTGGTACTGCTGGCAGGCTATCTGCTGGTGGGCATTGCTCTGCCGGTGTGGTCTGCCAGACGGGGCGACAAAGCCGCCCGCGAGTACCGGCAGGCCCTGGCCGACACCAACAGCTATCTGCTGGAAAGCCTGCGCGGTCTGCGGGATATCCTGCAGTACCAGAACACCGCCGCGCGCGCCGAGGGCATCACGGCCCACAGCGAGACGCTGGGGGAGAAGCAGAAGGCCATGAAGTACCGCGAGGGCGTGACTGTGGGTGCAGCCAACACCCTCATCGTGCTGACGGCGCTGGCTGTGCTGGGGGTGAGCATCCGGCTGTATCAGAATGGCCAGCTGGGCGCGGAGGGAGTGCTGGTCTGCACCCTGTCGGCCCTGAGCTCCTTTGGCCCGGTGGTGGCGCTGGCCAACCTCGGTGCCAGCCTGACCCAGGTGTTCGCCAGTGCCGACCGTGTCCTTGACCTGCTGGACGAGGACCCCGTGACTGCCGATGTGACCGACGGCGCGGATACCGTCTTTACCGGTGCACAGGCTGAGCATGTCAGCTTTGCCTACGCCAAGGAAGAGGTGCTCCACGACCTGAGCCTGACCATCCCGGAAAAGAAGATCGTGGGCATCACGGGCCGTTCCGGCAGCGGCAAATCCACCTTCCTGCGGCTGCTCATGCGCTTCTGGGATGTGAGCAGCGGCACCATCCGGTTTGGTGAACGTGACATCCGCGCCGTGAACACTGCCGCCCTGCGCGTCCAGGAAAGTCTTGTGACCCAGGAAACGGAGCTGTTTGACGATACCATAGAAAACAACATCCGGATCGCCCGTCGCGATGCCACCCGTGCCGAGGTGGAGGCTGCCTGCAGAAAAGCCGCGCTGGATGGCTTTATCAACAGCCTGCCCAAGGGATATGATACCCCTGTGGGCGAGCTGGGCGGTGCCCTCTCCGGCGGTGAGCGCCAGCGCATCGGTGTGGCCCGTGCCTTCCTGCACGATGCACCTTTCCTCCTGCTGGACGAGCCTACCTCCAATCTGGACAGCCTGAACGAAGGGATCATCCTCAAGGCCGTGCGGGATGAGTGCAGGGAGAAGACTGTCCTGCTGGTCTCCCATCGCAGATCCACCATGGCCGTGGCCGACCTGAGCTTCTCGGTAGAGAGCGGACGGCTGAGCTGAGAAAACCGGATATCATGCAAAAAAGACGCGCTCTGTGATGAGCGCGTCTTTTTTGTGTGCAGGGAGAAATTTACTGCTTGCGTGCAAACACGATGCCGATGGTACCGGGGCCGGAATAGCCGCCGATGGTGGTGCCGATGTCGGTCTCGTAAACATTCTCAAAATTGCCGTACTGCCGCAGTCCGGCCTTGATGGCTCCATGCAGCCGGGCTTTGCCTGGGTGGAAGAGATGAACACCATGCTGCGGTCGATGTCCTCCCGGTTCGCCAGCTGGTCGGTGATGTACTTGCCCACGCAGATGGGCAGGCTGCCCCGGTACTTCCGCACGACTTTCAGTTCACCATCGATGACGGCCAGGCTGGGCTTGATGCCCAGAATGTTGGCCCCGAAGGCCAGCACGCCGGAGCAGCGGCCGCTTTTGGCCATGTAGTCCAGCTGGTTGAGCACAAAGCTCAACTCGACCCGCTTGGCAAGGCCCTGTAAGCGCATGGAAATGTTCTTGGGCGGCAGGCCGTCAGCGGCCCACTTGGCTGCCTGCAGGACGAGATAGCCCTGCCCAGTGCAGATATTCTCGCTGTCCACAACATAGATGTTGCCGAACTCCTGCGCCGCCAGCCGGGCGTTCTGGAAGCAGGAGGAGAATTTGGAGCCGACATTGATGTGGATGACGGCATCGTAGTCTCTGGCAAAGGGGGCGAGGAAGTCGGTGTACTCCACCAGATTGGGGGCGGCGGATTTGGGCATTTTGCCGCCGTTCTGGGCATGGGCGAATACATCGGCGGGGTGGATGGTAACGCCGTCCAGATAGCTTTCCTCTCCCATGAGGATGTGCATGGGGATCAGGCTGATGTTCCACTGCCGGAGCAGCGCTTCGGACAGATCGCAGGTGCTGTCCGCAGTGATCTTGATGTTCAAAATGAGATTCCTCTTTTCCAGCCGCGCGTCCGGCGGCAGCGTGATAGTTCAAAATTTGCATCTATCATACCACAAATACTTCAAAATTGTTAGCTATCAAGCCAATAAAAAATGTAAATCTTTTATGAAGTGTGCAAAAGGGGCGAAAATCCATGGGCTATCTGTACAGTTGTAACAAAAATGTGCCGGAGTTTCTGGTTCTTTCCGAAAATTCGCTCGGAACTGTTTATTTTGTCGGCCAAAAATTATATAATAAGTAGTACCCAAGAATTAAGATGGATTCGGTCTGCCCTGCGGCCGTTTGTTTATTGGAGGTTTGCCTGCTTATGTTCGTTACTGATTATACCATGCATCTGCTGGATAATGTAAAAAAGATCCACTTCATCGGCTGCGGCGGCAGCGGTATGTATCCGCTGATCCAGATCCTCTCTGCCAAGGGATATAATATCTCCGGCAGCGATGTGCTGGACGGCAGCATCATCCGCTCGGAGCGGGAGATGGGCGTGAAGGTCAGCCTGGGTCATGCTGCGGACAACGTGATCGGCGCTGACCTGGTGGTCTACTCTGCCGCCATTGCCAAGGACAACGTGGAGCTGAACGCCGCCGCTTCCTATGGCATCCCCACCGTGGAGCGCAGTGTTCTGCTGGGCTATGTGAGCCGCCTGTACAAGGACAGCATCTGCGTTTCCGGCACCCACGGCAAGACCACCACGACTTCCATGATCACCACCGCGCTGGAGCTGGCAGGCCGTGATCCCTCTGCAGTCATCGGCGGCAAGCTGCCCCTCATCGGCGGCTACGGCAAGGCCGGCAAGGGGGATGATATCGTCATCGAGGCCTGCGAGTTCTCCGAGACCTTCCTCAAGCTGACCCCCTATATGTCCGTGGTGCTGAACATCGATAACGACCATCTGGACTATTACGGCAGCATGGGCGAGCTGAAGTTTGCCTTCAAGCGCTTTGCCCTGATGACCCATTTTATGATCTTTGCCAATGCAGATGATAAGAACACCATGGATGTCATGTACACCCTGGACCGCCGCGTGCGCACCTTTGCCATTGACAATGCGGCCGATTACCGTGCTGTCAACGTGCAGGAGTATAAGCCCGGCTTCTTTGAATTTGATCTGAAGGAGTGGGATACCAATGAGCTGGGCCACATCCGTCTGGCAGTGCCGGGCCGCCACAACATTTACAATGCACTGGCCATGTGTGCTGTCTGCCGCTCTGTGGGCCTGACCGTGGAGGAGTGCGCCAACGCTGCCTGAACTTCAAGGGGGCAGGCCGCCGCTTTGAGGTCTACGGCGAGTGCAACGGCGCGGTGGTCGTGGACGACTACGCCCACCATCCCACCGAGATCCGCGCGACCCTGAACACCGCCAAGGAGCTGGGCTACAATCGTGTCATCGCAGTCCATCAGCCGTTTACATACAGCCGGACCAAGATGCTGTTCAACGACTTTGTGGATGTGTTCAAGATCCCTGATATCACGGTGATCACCCCCATCATGGCAGCCGCGAGCCCAACGACCCCACCATTACCAGCGCAAAGCTGGCGGCGCAGATCCCCAACTCTGTGCTGGTGGACAGCCTGGAGGCTGCCGCTGACTGGGTCAAGCAGAATGCCCGGGAGGGCGATCTGGTCATCACTCTGGCTGCGGCGATATTTATAAGGCCAGCAAGATGATGGTGAAAAAAGACTAATCGTTTGGAATAGCTGAAAGCTGCCGGACGTTTCATAGACCGAACTGGTCTGCAATACCACCCTGCGAAAGCGCCCTGCCGGGAGACCGACGGGGCGTTTTTGCGCTATGGGATGGGCGTGATGAAAAATATCTCAAAAATTTTACACAAATCAGACCCGGAAGGGTGGCGGCGGGGGTGGGATTCTGCTATACTGATTCTGGTACGAAAAGGAGGAGAGAGGATATGCCATCTACGTATGCACACCGCCGCTTTGGTGCGGATGTTCTGGTGCAGCTGCCCAGGGAGCTGCGGGAAAAGATCACCCCGTACCGGCCGCTGTATGATATGGGCCTGCACGGGCCTGACCTGATGTTCTACTACCGGGCATTGCAGTCCAACCCCGTGAACCGGCTGGGCAACGCCATGCATGAGCAGCCGGGCCGGGTGTTCTTTACCCGGGCCCGGGGCGTGGTGAACACGGCCCGCAACAAGAATGCTGCGTTGGCCTATGCGCTGGGGTTCGTCTGCCACTTTGCCCTGGACAGCACCTGCCACCCTATGTGGAGCGCTACACCCGGGAAAGCGGTGTGAGCACTGCGAGATCGAGACGGAGTTTGACAACAGCTGATGCGGGAGGACGGGCTTGACCCGATGCATTTTTTCACGGCGGGGCATATCCGCCCCAACCGGGAGTTTGCAAAGATCATTGCGCCGTTCTACGAAAATGTCACGGCAGACGAGACCTACGGAGCCATGCGGGGCATGGTGCGGGTGCACCATCTGCTGCAGGCTACCAGCTCGGTCAAGCGCTGGGTGGTGTTGACGGCCCTGAAAGCGGCAGGTACCTATGATGTCATGCACGGCTGGTGGCGAACCTCCAGCCCAATCCCCGGTGCGAGGCCAGCGACAAAGAGCTGGAAGCGCTGTATCAGCAGGCTCTCCCGCTGGCAGTGCGGCTCATCACGGAATATGTGGAAGGGCTCTCCAACGGCGCACCGCTGGACAAGGCCTATGACCACACTTCGGAGATTTTGAGAGGAATGCAAATGAACGAAGCAAAGCAAAAATTTCGCCTGACCAGCCTGGAACGGGCGTGGATCTTATACGATGTGGGCAACTCGGCGTTTGTGCTGCTGGTGGCAACGCTGATCCCCATCTTCTTCAACGCACTGGCTGAGGGGGGCGGCCTGAGCTCGGTGGAGTATCTGGCTACTGGGGCTATGCAGCCTCGGCGGTCACAGTCATCACGGCGGTGCTCAGCCCGATCCTTGGCACACTGGCCGATACCCGCAACTTCAAAAAGCCCATCTTCACCTTCTGCGTGGCAGTGGGCGTGATCGGCTGCTGCGCCATGGGGATGGCAAGCACCTGGCTGCCGTTCCTGCTCATCTTCATCTTTGCCAAGGTGGGTTTTTCGGGCAGTCTGGTGTTCTATGACTCCATGCTCAGCGATGTGACTGTGCCGGACCGGATGGATGAGGTTTCCTCCAAAGGCTATGCCTGGGGTTACATTGGCAGCTGTGTGCCCTTTGTGGTCTGTCTGGCGCTGGTGCTGGGGGCCGGGAGCATCGGTATCTCCCAGATGACGGCGCTGAACCTTGCCCTCTTTATCACCGCCGTCTGGTGGCTGGTGACCACCCTGCCCCTGCTGCGCCAGTATAAGCAGGTGCACTTTGTGGAGGTGCAGGAACATGCCATCCGGCAGAGCTTTGCCCGCATCGGCCACACCCTCCGCCACCTGAAAGAGGACAGGCAGGTGTTCTGGTTCCTGCTGGCCTTTTTCTGCTACATCGATGGCGTATACACCATCATCGATATGGCCACGGCCTACGGCACGGCTCTGGGGCTGGACACCACCGGCCTGCTGCTGGCGCTGCTGGTCACCCAGATCGTGGCCTTCCCCTCGGCACTGGTGTTCGGGCGGCTGAGCGGGCAATATCCCTCGGGCACCCTTATCCCGGTCTGCATCGCAGCCTACGCGGGCATTGCGCTGTTTGCCTTTTTCCTGAAGCACCAGTGGCAGTTCTGGGTGCTGGCCGTTGTGGTGGGCATGTTCCAGGGCGGCATCCAGGCGCTGAGCCGGAGCCATTTTGCAAGATCATCCCGCCGGAAAAATCGGGCGAGTACTTCGGTCTGTTCGATATCTGCGGCAAGGCGCATCCTTTCTGGGCACCATGATCGTCAGTGTGGGCAGCCAGCTGACCGGCAGCGCCAATGTGGGCGTGGGCAGCCTGATCGTGCTGTTCATTGTGGGATTCGTACTGTTCCGGGTGTCGGATCGGAAGTGAATTTAACCCTCTCAGTCAAAGCCTTCGGCTTTGCCAGCTCCCCCGAAGGGGGAGCTTTTTTATGTCCCCGGAAGCTGGCTCACCCTCTCCGTCAGCGCTGGCGCGCTGCCACCTCTCCCGAAGGCGAGGCCTTGGCAGTGATTGCAAAGTCTGTGGTTTCGTCCAGGAAGCTCCCCCCTTTGGGGGAGCTGGCGCGAAGCGCCTGAGAGGTGAGGACGCTCACCTTTTTTGTTCGTTGCGTCTTACCGGAAGGCGTGGTACAATAGGGCCAAACACTTTGAAAAAATATGACCCAAAGGAGAAACAACATGAACTATCCCGGTTATACGCTGGTGCGCCGCGAGGACTGCCCGGAGCAGCACGGTGTGCTGACGGTTCTGAACCACGATGTGAGCGGGGCCGCTGTCCTGCTGGTGGAGAACGAGGACACCAACAAGGCGTTCGGCATCGGCTTCGGCACCTTCCCCTCCGACGACACCGGTGTGTTCCACATTCTGGAGCACTCGGTGCTGGCGGGCAGCGAGAAGTACCCCGTGACCTCGCCTTTTTTGCAGCTGCTCAAGAGCAGCATGGCCTCCTTCCTGAACGCCATGACCTTCCCGGACAAGACGGTGTATCCCTTTGCCACCCCCAACGAGACCGACTTCAGGAACCTGATGGACGTGTACCTGAACGCCGTGTTCTGCCCGCTGGCCATGGTGGACAAGGCCGTGTTCGAGCAGGAGGCTGGCACCGGGACGCGGACGGCACGGTGAGCGGCGTGGTCTACAATGAGATGCAGGGTGCGCTGGCCTCCCCGGACGCGCAGCTGCAGAACGCGCTGGAGCGGGCCATGTTCCCGGATACGGCCTACGGCTTTGTGTCCGGCGGCGACCCGGCTCCATCCCGGCCCTGACCTATGAAAAATACCAGCGGGTGTACCGCCGCCATTACAGCGCCGACAACTGCTGCATCACCCTGTATGGCAAGATGGATATGCCGAGAAGCTGGCTTTTCTGGATGAGCACTACCTGAGCAGGATGCCCAAGGGCACCAGCCGCCCCCGGCTGACGGTGCAGGACCAGCAGAACGGTGTGCGTGTGTGCATCCCGTACTACACCGAAAACCCCGAGCCGGATCAGGTGCAGTGTGCGCTGGCCTGGTACACCGGCGCGTTTGCTGACCGGGAGCGCCAGCTGGGCGTGGAGATCCTGCTGGATGCCCTGCTGGGCACCAACCAGTCCCCGCTGAAGGCAGCTCTGCTGGAGCAGAAGCTGGGCGCGGATATTGACATTGGCTTTGACGACAGCACCTGCAGCCCACGCTGGAGCTGGTGCTGCGGGGAGCCACCGCTGAGACGGCCCCAAATTTGCAGCTGGCGTGAAGCAGGCCGTGACCGACCTGCTGGCAGGGGGCATCCCCGAGGAGCTGCTGCTGGCCAGCCTGAACGCCATGGAGTTTGCCTCTCTGGAGCGCCCGGGCAGCCTGCCGACGGTGTGCTGGATGCCATCTATGCTGCCACCGGCTGGCTCCACACCGGCGACCCGGCTCTGCTGCTCCACACCGACAAGCTGTTTGCTTCCCTGCGGGAGAAGCTCTCCACCGGCTGGTTCAATGACCTGCTGAAGGAGCTGCTGCTGGCCGAGCCGGTGCAGGTGATCCAGACCCCGGCCCTGCCCAGGAAGGACGAAGAGGATGCTGCCCCTGCCCGCAACGACGGCAAGCTGGTGCTGGACCATCCGCTGACCGTGGCCGACCTGGGCGACGGTGACAGGAGCGCTGCCGGTACGGTGGAACCGCTGGCCGGTGCGGAGCTGCTGTACCACCCCTCCAAGGGCAGCCTGTATCTGAATTTCTACTACGACCTGGGCGAGTGCACCCCGGAAGAGGTGCAGTATCTTGACCTGCTGACTGATATTCTGGACGAGCTGGATACCCCGGAGCACACTGCCCGGGAGCTGCAGACCCAGCGCGCCACCTGGCTGGGCAACAGCATGGCCTGCATCAGCTTCTGGACCGGGCGGCAGGAGGGCAGCCCCTGCCACGCAAAACTTACCTGGAACATGAGCCTGTTGGAGCGGAATCTGGACAAGGCCATTGCGCTGGGCAGTGAGTACCTCTACAAGACCTGCCTGACCGGCCCCAAGGCCGAGGAAGCCTTTGCCCGGGTGCTGAGCCAGCAGAAGCTGAGCATGGAACAGCAGTTCATCCAGCAGGGCAACCAGTACGCTGCCGTGCGTGCCGCCGCCCACTACTCGGTGGAGTATGCCCTGAGTGAGCGGTGCAGCGGCGTGACCGGATACCACTTCCTGTGTAACCTGCTGGAACGGGCCGACTGGGCCGCCATGGGCAAAAAGCTGGAGGCGGTGCGGGAAAAGGTGCTGAACCATGCAGCCCTGACCGTCAGCCTGCATGGCAGCGAGGAAGCACTGGCAAAGCTGCGTGCCCTGCTGCCCGGCAGTGCTTTTGCTGCCCAGGCCGCACCGCGGCCAAGCCCTACACAGAGGTGCTGACTGCCCCCGTGAACGAGGCATTTATCATTGACGGCGGCGTGAACTATGATATCCTGACCTGGCCCATGGAGCGGCAGGCCGACCGCCGGGTGCTGGCCCGCATTATGAGCTACGAATACCTGTGGCACAACATCCGTGAGGTGGGCGGCGCTTACGGCACCGGAATGCTGACCCGTGCCCGGACCGAGGGACTGTACACCTATCGTGACCCCCACCTGACCGAGAGCTACGAGACCTTTGCCAAGGCTCCCGAGGTGCTGGCAGGCCGGGAGTACACCGAAAAAGACCTGACCGAGTTCATCGTGGGCGCGGTGTCCGAGATGGATTCGCCCAAAAAGCCCAACGCTGAGGCCAAGGAGCTGGACCGCCGGTACTTCTGCGGCATCACCGATGCCATGCTGGCCGCGGACCGCAAGGCCATGTGCAGCGTGACGGCTGAAACGATCCGGGCACAGGCCGCAGACCTTGCTGACCGGATGGCAAACGCCACCCGTGTAGCCTTTGGCAGCAAGGACGCTGTGGAAGCAGGCAAGCAGCTGTTTGACCGCATCGAGACCCTGTAAGCAGAACCGAAACTGAATCTGTAACGAAAGCAGGCACTCTGCCTTTGCCCCGGACGGGGCGGGCGGAGTGCCTGCTTTTTTGCGCAAAAGGTACTTCACGCACCTGATGTGTCTGCGCGTGAAAAATCCGGGAGAAAAACGGAGATTTCTGCACGGTGCGATACAGCGATGAAAAACAAGAGCTTGATTTATACAAATAGGATTCTATGACACTAAAAGTACAAAACGGCCCTGCAAAAGTGCGCGCTGTTGCAGGGGACGAAAAGCTGGTATCCTTGTGCCAAGCCAAACAGAAAGGATGTGAGAACACAGGATGGCGCAAGCAAAACAGCCGGGCAGGGATAAGAGCCTTGCCAGCCTGCACAAGGCAACCGACACCCTGAGCACCATGCTGGCGCAGGAGGTCAAGGAGCTGAACGCCCGGCAGAAGGCCCAGCGTGGCGATGGTTCCGACCCCGCCCTGATGAAAGGGCTCAAGGAGGCCACGGCGGTGCTGAAGGATCTGGCCGCGGTGGCCAAGACCCTGAACGATCAGGGTGCGGATGCCGAGGCCCGGGCGTGCGGCGTGGTGCTTCTGCCAGCCGTGGAGGACGTATGAATGCAGAGATCGTACTGGCGGCCCCAGCCCCGGCAGGCGGAGTTCATGCGCCGCCCGGAACCGGAAGCCTGTACGGGGGTGCGGCAGGCGGCGGCAAGAGTGACGCGCTGGTGATCGAGGCCCTGCGCAGGTGCACATCCCCCACTATCGGGGCTCATCCTGCGCAAGACCTACCCCCAGCTCAGTGATCTGGTGGACAAGAGCATGGCCTACTACAAGCGGGCTTTTCCTACGGCGCAGTACAACGCCACCAGCCATGTGTGGGTGTTCCCCAGCGGGGCAAAGATCTACTTTGGTTCCATGCAGTACACCAAGGACCGCACAAATTATCAGGGCAAGGCCTTCGACTTCATCGGGTTCGATGAGCTGACCCATTTCGAGTGGGAAGAGTACAGCTATATGATGAGCCGCAACCGCCCTACCGGCCCGGCACCCGGGTCTACCTGCGGGCCACCACCAATCCCGGCGGTGTGGGGCACGGCTGGGTGAAAGCCCGGTTCATCACGCCTGCCCCGCCCGGCACCCCCATTGTGGAACAGTTCCCGGTGCGGATGCCGGACGGAACCGAGAAGGTGCTGGAGCGGGCAAGGGTGTTTATCCCGTCCAGCGTGTTCGACAACCCCGCCCTGCTGGAAAATGACCCGGACTACCTTGCCAGTCTGGCAAGCCTGCCCGAAGCGGAAAAGCAGGCCCTGCTCTATGGCAGCTGGGACAGCTTCAGCGGGCAGGTGTTCACCGAGTGGCGGAACGACCCGGGGCATTATCAGGATCAGCGCTGGACCCATGTCATTGCGCCCTTTGCCATCCCCAGACACTGGAAGATCTACCGGGGATACGATTTTGGCTTCTCAAAGCCGTTCTCGGTGGGGTGGTACGCGGCGGATGAGGAGGGCAGGCTTTACCGCATCAAGGAGCTGTACGGCTGTACGGGCCGCCCCAACGAGGGCCTGCGCATCGACCGGTGGAGCAGGCAAGGCGGATCCGGGAGGCAGAGCAGAACGACCCGATGCTCAAGGCCGCACCATTCTGGGGGTGGCTGACCCTGCTATCTTTGATGAGAGCCGGGGCGAGAGCATTGCCGCCATGATGGAGCGGGGCCCCCATTTTCTCCACTGGGTCCCCGGTGACCACACCCGCCTGGCGGGGAAGATGCAGTTCCACTACCGGCTGGCGTTCGATGGGGAGGGGCGGCCCATGTTTCAGGTGTTCAACACCTGCAGGCACTTCATCCGCACCCTCCCGAACCTGGTCTATGACGAGAGCAATGTGGAGGACATCGACACCCGGCAGGAGGACCATATCTATGACGAGTGCCGCTATGTGCTGATGGAAAATCCCATCTCCCGCCCCGGCAGACCGTGCAGCCTCCGGTGGGGGACGACCCGCTGGAGCTGCACCGGAGGGCGAGGGTGTATAGGGTGTAGCTATGGAAAGGCTCTGCTCTGTACAACCTCTCAGTCTCGCATACGCTCGACAGCTCCCCTAGTAGGGGAGCCTCTGGCGAAACCGGGAACTTGCGGGGACTGCCAAGGCTCCCCTACTAGGGGAGGTGGCATTGCGAAGCAATGACGGAGGGGTTGGACAGAGACGAAACCTGCCTGAGAGGCAGCAAGGAGGTAAACTTGGAAAATATTATGGACGTGATCGGTACAGAGCAGGTGGCCGAAGCCACTGCCATTTTACAGAAATACAAGGCCGGAAAAGCCGCGCTGGACAAACGCATTGTGGACAACGAGCTGTGGTTCCGGATGGGACACTGGAAGAACTACCAGAACCCCATGATGGAGGGCAAGCCCCAGCCTGCCAGCGGGTGGTTGTTCAACAGCATTGCCAACAAGCACGCCGATGCCATGGACAATTACCCGGCCCCCAACGTTCTGCCCCGGGCGGCAGACGATGCGCAGACCGCACAGGTGCTTTCCAGCATCCTGCCGGTGGTGCTGGAGCAGGCAGACTATGAACAGGTGTACAGCGACACCTGGTGGCGCAAGCTCAAGCAGGGCACCGGGGTCAAGGGCGTGTTCTGGGACCCGGAGGCCCGGGGCGGCGTGGGAGAGATCGCCATCCGGCCCATGAACCTGCTCATGCTCTACTGGGAGCCGGGCGTGGCGGACATCCAGGCCTCGCCCCACTTTTTCTCCCTGAGCATGGAGAACACCAGACAGCTGGAAAACCGCTGGCCCCAGTTGAAGGGCCACAGCGCCAGTGTGCTGGATGTACCCCGGTTTCTCCACGACGGCGGGCTGGACACCACCGAAAAAAGCGTGGTGGTGGACTGGTACTACAAAAAGCCGGATGAGGCCGGACGCACCCTGCTCCACTACTGCAAGTTCTGCAACGGCGTGGTGCTCTACGCCAGCGAGAACGACCCGGCCCTTGCCGGGCGGGGCTTCTACGACCACGGGAAATATCCCTTCGTGTTCGACCCGCTGTTTATGGAAGAGGACAGCCCGGCGGGCTTTGGCTATATCGATGTGATGAAGGAATGCCAGACCGCCATCGACAGGATGAACCATGCCATGGATGAAAATGTCCTGCTGGCATCCAAGCAGCGGTATGTGCTCAGCGACACGGCGGGCGTGAACGAGGAGGAACTGGCGGATCTCAGCCGGGACATCGTCCATGTAGCCGGGCGGCTGGGAGACGAGAGTTTCCGTCCATTGCAGACCGCCGGTTTGCAGGGAAACAGCCTGAGCTACCGCAACAGCCGCATTGAGGAGCTGAAGGAGATCAGCGGAAACCGGGATATGACCCAGGGCGGCACCGCAGGCGGCGTGACGGCGGCAAGTGCCATTGCGGCCCTGCAGGAGGCGGGCAGCAAGCTCTCCCGCGATATGCTCAAAAGTGCCTACCGGGCCTTTGCAAGGGAGTGCTACCTCATCATTGACCTGATGCGGCAGTTTTACGATGAAGAGCGGGTGTTCCGTGTCATCGGGCCTGCCGGAGGCAGAGAGTTCGTGCCCTTTTCCGGGGCAGCGCTGCGTGCCCGCCCCATGGGGCTGATGGGCGGCGTGGAGCTGGGAAGCCGGGAACCGGTGTTTGATATCGTGGTGAGTGCCGAGAAGAAATCCACCTTCAGCCGCCTTTCCCAGAATGAAACGGCGAAGGAGTGCTACCAGCTGGGTTTCTTTGCACCCCAGAATGCCGACGCGGCCCTGGCGGCACTGGAGATGATGGACTTTGAGGGCATCGAAAAAGTGCGCCAGAGGGTGCGGCAGAACGGCACGCTGGCACAGAAGCTGACGGCGGCCAGATGCAGATCGCGCAGTTCAACGAGAAATTGAGCGGCGCGGAGGAAAATCTGAGCACAAGAGCATTGGCGAAGAACCTCTCCGGCGCTTTGCGCCAGCTCTCCTAACAGGAGAGCCAGGTTCACGCTGCTGGCTTGCTCCCAATGAGGGGAGGTGGCACCGCAGGTGACGGAGAGGTTTTACATGAGAAGGAGGCAGAAATGATCAAGGTGAATTATACGGAATTGGACGGCCCTTACGGCCCGGCCATGCGTCTGGAGGCGGCGGGCCATGCAGGCTATGCCCCGGCAGGGCAGGATATCGTGTGTGCCGGTGTCAGCACCCTGATGCAGGCACTGGTCAGCCTGCTGGCGGGCGAGGAGAACGCCCACAGCGATGCTTTTGATGAGCCGATGGCCCCCGCCTGACGGTGACTGCTGCCCGGCCCTGTACCGCATGGGTCGAGGGAGCCTTTGAGCTGGCCAAGGCGGGCTTTGCCCTGCTGGCCGAGCGCTACCCGGACAATGTTCGCTTTGCTGACCGGAGTGCTCGGGGCAAGCAGGAGATGATGGACCTGCAGCTGTTTGCTGACGGCGGCGAAGCGGCTGCTCCTGCCCTGAGCGCGGCCCAGGAGCAGCAGGCTGTGGCATCGGGTACCCTGAAGCCAGGTGAAAAAGCGGACGCAAAGCAGGAGACGACCGCCCCGGAGGGGGAGAAGGAGGTGAAAGAGACCGAACCGGTCAAGGCGGAAGAAGGGCAGAAACCGCCCCGCCCTGCGCTGCCAAAACGTTTCCCGGGAAGCCAGGCTGTGGATGCCCTGCACCGGCGCTGGGCTGCCGAGGAGGCCATGATGCGCCGGGCGGTGCCGGAGTTTTCCCTGCAAAAGGAGCTGGCAGACCCCGAGATGCGCCGTCTGATGCAGCTGCCCGGGATGCGGATGCTGGATGCCTACCGGCTGGCCACTACGGGGATGCCATGCGCCAGACTGCCCGCACCGTGAGCAGGGCGTGGTGGAG
>ENA-OQAZ01000585-OQAZ01000585.1-human-gut-metagenome-genome-assembly--contig:-NODE-585-length-19964-cov-5.349952_pt1 | contig 19964 bp, 30 predicted proteins | sample MGYA00242737_ERZ504531 | MGnify/ENA primary metagenome ERZ504531 (study PRJEB26092, sample SAMD00036244) | human gut metagenome | host: Homo sapiens | study: EMG produced TPA metagenomics assembly of... | reverse complement strand
CTCGTCTTTGACCTCAGAGACTGCCCTGCGGATGGCGCTGCGGGCAGAGGAAGGGATCTGATCCACGGGGGGTGTACATCAGTGCGTTGCCGAAGAGCCGTATTTCTTGTGGTATTCCAGATAGGAGTGGATGGCCACCGCCTGCGCTTTCCACGCCTGCTGTGCCGCCGCGTCACTGACATAGCTGCCGATGGAGCCCAGCTCGGTGTAGGTGATGCCCACCAGACAGTCCTCAAGATCCAGGGTCACGTTCCGGCGCAGGCCCTGCCCCTTGACGTTCAGGTAAGGCATGGTAATGGTATCGCCAGAGCCGAAGAGCCAGCTCAGGCAGTTTTCCTCCTCGTCCGGGATCAGAGTAGTGTTGGCACCGCCCATGGTGGTGGCACCGGCGGGCAGGGTGTCCCCTTCCGCTGCAAAGGCGGCAGGCACTGCCATGCAGAGCAGCACCACCGCCAGCATCAGCGCCGCACACCGGCGCGCAAACTTCGACATCCATTTCAAGTTCCTTGTCCTCCTGCGTTCTGTATTTTATTCAGTTTAGCACAGTGCAGGGCCGCGGGCAAGGACTTGAATCAAGAAAACGCCGCCGGGCAGAGCCAAAAGCTCCACCCGGCGGCGTTTCACTGTTTCTATCTTATGCTTCCCGTCAGCGGCTCTCCCCGCGCTGCGCAATGCGGGAGAAGCGCTTATCCTTTTCGTCGTCCTTCTCGGCATCCTCAGCCGGGGCGGCGGGGGTCAGGCGCACCTCCGTCACGCGGCGCTTGGCGGTGCGGGTAACAACACCATCGTACTCACCCAGGGTAAAGCGGTCGCCTACCTTGGCAGATGGCAGGTCTTTTCCTGCACCAGACCGTTGACGGTATTGGAATCGATGTCCTCTTCCTCCGGCAGGTCGAGCTCCTCGTACAGATCATCGACGCTGGCAGAGCCGGACACCAGCCAGCTGCCGTCCGACTGCTTGCGGAAGTCCTCAGTGACCTCGTCGTGCTCATCCCAGATCTCACCCACCAGCTCTTCCAGGATATCCTCCAGCGTGATGATACCCTCGGTGCCGCCGTATTCGTCCACAACAACGGCCAGGTGGTGGTGCTGCTCCCGGAGGGTGCGCAGCAGCTGGGAGATCTGCGTGGAGCCCGTGGTATACAGGGTGGGCACCACCAGATCATCGATCTTGGTCGCCTTTTTCAGGCGGGCGATATAGAAATCCTTTTCATGTACCACACCAATGATGTTATCAATGGTGCCGTGGTAGACAGGCAGACGGGAGTAACCGGACTCCGCAAAGGTCTGGGCCAGCTCCTCCAGCGGGATATCATCCTCCACAGCCACCACATCCACACGGGGGGTCAGGATCTCCTCCACCTCCACGTCATCGAACTCGATGGCGCTGCGGATGAGCTCGCTTTCCCGGTCGGTCAGCTCGCCGTCATTTTCAGCCTCGCTGACCATGGTCATCAGCTCACCCTCTGTGATGGTATCGGCCTCGCCGCTGTGGACAAAGTGGCCCAGCAGCTTTTTCCACTGGGTGAACAGCCAGGTCAGCGGGGTCATCAGGCCATCAGGAGCACAAGGAAGGGCGAGACTGCCGTGGCCACCTTTTCCGGCATCTCCTTGGCCAGGCTCTTGGGAGTCACTTCGCCAAAGATCAGCACGATGATCGTCAGCACAATGGTGGACACCGTTGCGCCCCGCTCGGCACCCAGCATCCGGGTAAACAGGATGGTGCCAATGGAGGCGGCGGCAATGTTCACGATATTGTTGCCGATGAGGATGGTGGAAAGCAACTTGTCATACTGCTCCGCCATGTTCAGCACCCGGGCGGCAGAGGAATCGCCGTCCTCGGCGCGGCTTTTCAGGCGGATCTGATTCAGGGAGGAAAATGCGGTCTCGGAAGCGGAGAAAAAGGCGGAGAATCCCACCAGGATCACCAACGCCACCCAGAGCGTCATACTGCCATCGTCCATAATAAAGGAAAATCACACTCAACTTTCTGTTTTTTATTAAAGAACGGACTCCCTCAGTCTGCTTCGCAGCCAGCTCCCTCACAGAGGGAGCCTTGCCGCACGGTCAGCCTCCCTCACCGAGGAAGGTGGCATCGCGCAGCGATGACGGAAGGAGTTCTTTCCTAGGGATACAAAAATGTGCTTTCCACCGTGGCTGTTCCGCGATGAAAAGCACATCAATGTTACTTGTTATAATATCATATTCCGCACCCCCATGCAAGCATTACAGCCGGCACAGAGGTAAAAAACTGGCAAAACTGTGGAAAATCATTTCAGCACAAGGGCATTTCCGTCGTAATCCACGGTCAGGGTGCTGCCCTCGGCATAGCGGCCCTGAATGATCGCCTTGGCGATCAGGGTCTCCACCCGGCTCTGGATAAACCGTTTGATGGGGCGGGCACCATAGACGCTGTCGTAGGCAGAATCGATGATGTAGTCCTTGGCGGCGGTGGTCACGTCCAGATTCAGGTGCTTGCCCTCGTCCATGCGGCTGCGCAGGTCTGCCAGCTGCAGATCCACGATCTTGCGCATCTCGTCCTTGGTCAGGCTCTTGTAGTAGACGATCTCGTCCAGACGGTTCAGGAACTCGGGGCGGAACTTGCTCCTCAGCAGCAGGTCGATCTGATGCTTTGCGTCCTCGCTCAGCTCGTTGGAGCCATTGGCCCGGCGCTGCTCCAGATCGTTCAGGATGATGTCGCTGCCAGATTCGAGGTCAGGATGATCACCGTGTTCTTGAAGTCCACGGTACGGCCATGACTGTCGGTGATGCGGCCATCGTCCAGCACCTGCAGCAGGATGTTGAACACGTCGGGGTGGGCCTTTTCCACCTCATCGAACAGCACCACGCTGTAGGGTTTGCGGCGGACAGCCTCGGTCAGCTGGCCGCCCTCCTCATAACCCACATATCCCGGAGGCGCGCCGATCAGGCGGCTGACGCTGAACTTCTCCATATACTCCGTCATATCGATACGCACCATGTTGCGCTCATCGTCAAACAGAGCCTGTGCCAGCGCCTTTGCCAGCTCGGTCTTGCCCACACCGGTGGGGCCGAGGAAGAGGAAGCTGCCGATGGGGCGGTTGGGGTTGGCGATGCCGGCGCGGCTGCGCAGGATGGCCTCGCTCACCTTGGTCACGGCCTCGTCCTGACCAATGACTCTCTTGTGGAGCACATCGTCCAGATGCAGCAGCTTCTCGCGCTCGCCCTCCACCAGCTTCTCCACCGGGATGCCGGTCCAGCGGGCCACGATCCGGGCGATCTCCTCGTCGGTCACGCGGTCACGCAGGAGGCTGTCCTCCTTCTTCTCGTTGGCCAGCTTTTCCTCCGCTTCCAGCTGTTTCTGCAGCTCAGGCAGCTTGCCGTATTTCAGCTCAGCGGCCTTGTTCAGGTCATACTCACGCTGGGCTTTCTCAATGGCGGCATTGGTCTGCTCGATCTGCTCACGCAGGGTCTGCACCTTGCCAATGGCGTTCTTCTCGTTTTCCCACTTTGCCTTCATGCTGCGGAACTTATCCTGCAGCTCGGCCAGTTCCTTTTCCAGCTCATGCAGGCGGCTCTGGCTCAGGGCATCGGTCTCCTTTTTCAGGCTGACCTGCTCGATCTGCAGCTGGGTGATACGGTGAGCCAGATCATCCATCTCGCTGGGCATACTGTCCATCTCAGTCTTGATCATGGCGCAGGCTTCATCCACCAGGTCGATGGCCTTATCCGGCAGGAAACGGTCCGTGATATAGCGGTCAGAGAGGGTTGCGGCGGCGATCAGCGCATTATCGCTGATCTTCACGCCGTGGAACACCTCATAGCGCTCCTTCAGGCCACGCAGGATGGAGATAGTGTCCTCCACTGTGGGCTCATCCACCTGCACCGGCTGGAACCGGCGCTCCAGTGCGGGATCTTTTTCGATATACTGGCGGTATTCGTCCAGCGTGGTCGCACCGATGCAGTGCAGCTCGCCCCGGGCCAGCATGGGCTTGAGCAGGTTGCCTGCATCCATAGCACCGTCGGTCTTGCCCGCACCCACGATGGTGTGCAGCTCATCAATGAAGAGGATGATCTTGCCCTCGCTCTTCTTGACCTCATTCAGGACGCTCTTCAGGCGCTCCTCAAACTCGCCGCGGTACTTTGCACCGGCCACCAGCGCACCCATGTCCAGGCTGAACACGATGCGGTCCTTCAGGTTCTCGGGCACATCGCCGCGCACGATCCGCTGGGCCAGGCCCTCGGCGATGGCAGTCTTGCCAACGCCGGGCTCACCGATCAGGCAGGGGTTGTTCTTGGTCTTACGGGACAGGATACGGATCACGTTGCGGATCTCCTGATCACGGCCGATCACGGGGTCCAGCTTCTGCTTCCGGGCCAGATCGACCAGATCCTGACCGTATTTCTGCAGGGCGTTGTAGGTATCCTCGGGGTTGTCGTTGGTCACGCGCTGGTTGCCGCGCACGGCAGTCAGCTGCTGCAGGAACGCATCCTTCTGGATGTTGAAGGCGCGGAACAACTCCGTGGTGTTCTGGGTCGGCTCATCCAGCAGGCCCAGGAACACATGCTCAACACTGACGTATTCGTCCTTCATGGCCTTGGCTTCCCGGGCGGCGGCGCTCAGGACTTTATCCGTTGCCTGCGAGATATAGACCTTGTCCGGGTCACGGCCGGAGCCGGACACCCGGGGCAGGGCCGACAGCTTTTCGGCCACAGCAGCGGCAAAGCTGCCCGGATCCACGTTCAGCTTCTGCAGAAGCTGCGGGATCAGGCCCTGCTCCTGCGAAGCCAGGGCGTGCAGCAGATGTTCCGGCTCCAGAGCGTTGTGCTGGTACTCCACAGCCAGCTGCTGGGCAGCCTGCAGAGCTTCCAGTGTTTTCTGCGTATATTGATTGGTATTCATAGAATCGACCTCCATTCGTACCGGAAGTGTTATTTCAGCAGTCTTTCAGATTGATTGCCATTTCATTTTTAGCACTCTATCTGTTCGACTGCTAAAACTATACTCCAAACACCCCACTTTGTCAATAGGGTTTTCGATGGTACGGCAACAATTCACAAATTGTTTGCAAACAAGACAAAAATGCCGCCCCGGCAGACCCGAAGCGGCACACACTTTTCTTAATATGGAGATGCAAGAGACTCAGCTCACCACTGCGCTTTCCGTCAGCGCATCGGTGACGGCATCCATCAGGCGACCATGGTGCAGTAATTCTCACCGTAGGTGCCGGTGTAGGAGGAATAGGTATCGATCTGCTCCTGGGTGGGCACGATGTCCAGTGTCTCGGCCACTGCCTGATAGAGCAGAGCCTCCTTGGAGTAGGTGGTGATGCTGTCGCTCATCCCCTCCAGCAGGGCATCGGCGTTCTCATAGCCAGCGGCGGTCTGCACAAAGCTGTCCAGATCGTAGCCGTAGTAGTTGGCCATGGTGTAGTAGTAGTTCAGGCACTGGTTCACCTGATAATCTGTGACCTCCTTGGGCAGCTCCTTGAAGGTGGAGTTTGCCAGCAGGTCGTCCATGATGGCGTTCTGTAGGTTGGTGTTGTAAAGCATCTTCTGGTAGAGCGCTTTCAGTTCCTCCACGGTGTGAACACCATCGCTCTCGCCGTAGTTCTCGGCCACCCACGCATCGGTCAGCTCGGGCAGGACCTTCTCGCTGATGTAGTTCAGGGTAACGGAGAACACAGCTTTTTTGCCGCTCAGGACAACGGTGTTGCCCTCGGAATCGGTAGAATCGCTGTATCCCTCCGGGAAGGTCACGGTGACATCAAAGGTCTCGCCGGGGGTGTGGCCTACGATCTGATCCTCAAAGCCATCGATGAAGGTACCGCTGCCCAGGGTCAGGCTGTAGCCGCTGTAAGTGCCGCCGCTGAACGCAACGCCATCCACGGAACCGGCATAGTCGATGTTGACGGTATCGCCGTCCGCTGCGGCACGGTCCGTCACCTGCTTCTCGGTGGCGTGGTCGCTGAGCAGGCTGTCGATCTCGCTCTGGAGCTCCTCCTCGGTGGGCTCGATCTCAGAACGCTTGAAGGTAAGGCTTGCAAAGTTCTCGGGCAGGGTGACATAGTCAAGCGCCTTCACGCCCTCCCAGTAGCCGTTCTCGTCCAGACCGCTGCTGTAAGAGAAGTTCTCGTAATCGTAATCTTCCGCGCTGCCGTAAACAGCGGCGGCTGTGCTGGAAGCGGCAGAAGAAGAATCAGCGGACTTGGAGCAGCCTGCTGCGCCCAGCACCAGCGCACCGGCGCAGAGCAGGCAGACTGCCTTTGTGATGATCTTTTTCAAAATAAAGTTCCTCCTGTTGGAACACCGGCATCCCGCCGGGTTCAGATTCGGGTCGCATAGTACAGACCTTATTATAAAGGGCAAAAGTGAAAAAGAAAAGAATTTTGCAGAAATTCCACAAATAGAGCGCCGGGTTTGTCCGACTTTTGCGGGGCACCGGCCGAAAAAGCGGCTTTTCCGGTGGAAATGCCCGCCCGGTTCTGTTAAAATAAAAGAGATACGAGAAACCCCGGCCGCTCCCTTCCGCGGGAAGCGCCCGATACAAACGGAGGAACACCCCATGGATTACAACAAAGCCGCCCTTAAAATGCACGAGACCCACCACGGCAAGGTGGGCATTACCAGCAAGGTGGAGGTCAAGACCCGTGATGACCTGTCTACCGCCTACACCCCCGGCGTTGCCGAGCCCTGCCGCAAGATCAAGGAAAACCCCGACGATGTTTATAAGTACACCTTCAAGGGCAACATGGTGGCCGTTGTCTCCAACGGCACTGCCGTGCTGGGCCTGGGTGACATCGGCCCCGAGGCCGGTCTGCCTGTCATGGAGGGCAAAGCCGTGCTGTTCAAGGAGTTCGGCGGCGTGGATGCCTTCCCCATCTGCATCGATGCCCACGATGCCGCCAGCGTGATCGCAGCCTGCAAGGCCATTGCCCCCACCTTTGGCGGCATCAATCTGGAGGATATCAAGAGCCCCGAGTGCTTTGAGATCGAAGAGACGCTGGAGCGGGAGCTGGATATCCCCGTGTTCCACGATGACCAGCACGGCACCGCCATCGTGGTGACCGCTGCCCTCATCAACGCCCTGCGCGTGGTGGGCAAAAAGATGGAGGACGTGCACATCGTCCTGAACGGCCCCGGTGCTGCCGGTACTGCCATCATCAAGATGCTGATGACCGCTGGCGCAAAGGATATCGTGGCCGTGGACCAGTTCGGCACCCTGTACAAGGGCTGCAACAGCGCCGAGGCCCACAAGAACTGGCTGGGCGAGGTGACCAACCCCCGCCAGATCAAGGCGGCCTGAAGGAAGCATCGAGGGAGCTGACGTGTTCATCGGCGTGTCCCGCCCCGGCATCCTGACCACCGAGCTGTGCAAGACCATGAACAAGGATGCCATCGTCTTTGCCATGGCCAACCCCACCCCCGAGATCATGCCGGACGATGCCAAGGCAGGCGGCGTGCGTGTGATGGCCACCGGCCGCAGCGACTTCCCCAACCAGGTCAACAATGTGCTCTGCTTCCCCGGCCTGTTCAAGGGAGCTTTGAGCGTCCGCGCCCGCGATATCAACGACCAGATGAAGCTGGCCGCCGCCTATGCCATTGCCGACCTGATCACCGATGCTGACCGCAGCGAGGAGAACATCATCCCCGGCGCGTTCGACCCCCGTGTGGCCGAGGCTGTGGCTGCTGCTGTGGCAAAGGCTGCCCGCGAAACCGGCGTTGCCCGCCTGTAAAGGAGGAACACGAGATGAGGAACATCTCCGCACAAGCCATCACCGATGCCGTAGCCCGGCTCTGCATCGAGGCCAACACCCGCCTGCCGCAGGATGTGCAGGCGGCGCTGGACAAGGCCCGGCAGGAAGAGCCCTGGCCGCTGGCAAAGAATACCCTGGACCTGCTGTGGTCCAACCTGAGCGCCGCCAGAGAAAAAGACCTGCCCATCTGCCAAGACACCGGCATGGCCTGCGTGTTCGTGGAGCTGGGCACCGATGTCCACATCGACGGCAGCTTTGAGGCCGCCATCCACGAAGGCGTGCGCCGCGGCTACACCGACGGCTACCTGCGCAAGAGCATCGTGGCTGACCCGCTGCGCCGGGGCAATACCGGAGACAACACCCCCGCAGCCATCACCGTTCATCTGGTGGACGGCGACGGCTGCACCATCACCGTGGCCCCCAAGGGCTTTGGCAGCGAGAACATGAGCCGCATCCAGATGCTCAAGCCCGCCGACGGCGTGGAGGGCTTCCGGAAGTTCGTGCTGGAGACCGTCCAGCTGGCCGGTTCCAACCCCTGCCCGCCCATCGTGCTGGGCATCGGCGTGGGCGGCAGCTTTGACAAGGTGGCCTATCTGGCCAAAAAGGCGCTGCTCCGCCCGCTGGATGTTCCCAACCCTGACCCCTACTATGCCGGTCTGGAGCGGGAGCTGCTGACCGCCATCAATGAGCTGGGCATCGGCCCGCAGGGCTTTGGCGGCCAGACCACCTGTCTAGGCCTTGCCATTGAGCAGATGCCCACCCATGTAGCGGGCCTGCCCGTGGCCGTGAACGTTTCCTGTCATGTCACCCGCCGCGCGTCGGCTCGGCTGTAAGGAGGGGCTTTGCAATGGAATACAGACTGACCACCCCCTGCACCGCCCAGGATCTGGCCCCCCTCAGGCAGGCGATACCGTGTTGCTCTCCGGCGTGGTGTATACCGCCCGGGATCAGGCCCATAAGCGGATGATCGAAGCACTGGACCGGGGCGAACCGCTCCCCTTCGATCTTGAGGGCAGCGCTATCTACTACGTCGGCCCCACCCCGGAGCGCCCGGGTGAGGTCATCGGCTCTGCCGGCCCCACCACCAGCGGCCGGATGGATGCCATGAGCCCCCGCCTGCTGGATCTGGGCAACAAAATTATGATCGGCAAGGGCAAGCGGGATGCCGCCGTCAAGGAAGCCGTTGTCCGCAACGGCGCGGTCTATCTGGCCGCTCTGGGCGGTGCCGGTGCCTGATGGCCAAGAGCGTCCAGACGCTGGAGGTCATCGCCTGGCCCGACCTCGGCTGTGAGGCCGTCCGCCGCCTGACCGTGCTGGATATGCCCCTGACTGTCATCCTGGATGCCCACGGCGGAGATCTGTATCTGGAAGGCCCAGAGGCCTACCGGAACCGCTGAGGAACAGCAGCCCCGGCTTCTGCTGAATGCTGTATATACAAAAAGGAGCTGTACTCCCGCGGGAGTACAGCTCCTTTTGCATTGCATTTTTTCTGATCAGCCGCGCTTTGCCAGCAGAGCCTCGATCTTCTTGATGGGATCGATGATGCTGGAAACAGACATATCGTGGTTCAGTGCCACCACGAAGTAGGCAGCATACTTGGAGACATCCACGTCAACATACCAGTCGCGGGTCAGCAGCTCGGGCTGGCGGTAGGTCAGGTTGGTGCCCACAACGTAATCCAGCTTGCCATCGGCAACTGCCTGATCGAACTTCTTCAGGCCGCTGGTGAACAGCGGGAAGGTCGCATTGGCAATGATGCGGGCAGCGCCGCGCTCCTTCAGGTTGCCGGCAACCTCCAGCATGCTCTCGCCGGAAGCGATGATATCGTCGGCGATAAAGACAGTCTTGCCCTCAACGGAATCGCCCAGATACTCGTGTGCCACAATGGGGTTGCGGCCGTTCACCACGCGGGTGTAATCGCGGCGCTTGTAGAACATACCCAGGTTGCAGCCCAGCACGCTGGAGAAGTACATGTTGCGGTTCATGGCACCCTCGTCGGGGCTGACCACGATGAACTTCTCCTTATCAAAGCTGATCTCGGGGTTCTTCTTCAGCAGGCTCTTGAGCACCTGATAGGTGGGCATTGCATTGTCGAAGCTGAGCAGCGGCACAGCGTTCTGAACGCGGGGATCGTGGGCATCAAAGGTGATGATGTTGCGCACGCCCATGGTCTGCAGCTCCTGCAGGGCCACAGCGCAGTCCAGACTCTCGCGAACCACGCGGCGATGCTGGCGGCCGCCGTACAGGCTGGGCATGATAACGGACACACGGTGTGCCTTGCCGGCCACTGCCTGGATCAGGCGCTTGAGGTTGGCAAAGTGGTCATCCGGGGAGAGGTGGTTCTCGTAACCGAACAGGTTGTAGGTAACGCTGTAATTGCCCGGATCGATAACGATAAAGATATCGTCGCCGCGCACAGACTCCCTGACCAGGCCCTTTGCGTCACCGCTCTGGAAGCGGGGGCACTCGCAGGGGATGATAAAGCTATCCTTCTCCACGCCTGCGGACTTTGCCCACTCCACCAGATGCCGGTCGATCAGCTCGGTCAGCTCCTCTGCACCGGGGCAGGCCAGCAGACGCAGGTCTGCCACGCTGGGTTCCTGGAAAAATGCCATCGGATTGATCTCGTTGGACATACTTACAACTCCTTCAATGTTCCTGTTGTCTTGACGATGAAATCAGATGCTGAAAGCGCATATCTGTTCTTATTTTATCACAAAAAACAGATTTCGACACACCTAATTTCTGTCTTGGAGCCATTTTCTGCGGCTTGCACAGCTGTTGTTCAAAAACACGTTGGAGACTGTGAGTTTCACACAAAAAACCTTCCTTTTCCCTTCCTCTTCCCTTTCCCCCTGCCTGCTGCCCGGTGGTTCCTGCGCACAAACCCACAAATTTTTCATGTTCAAGTCGGTTTGTTTTAACAAACTTTTAGGGATTGCTTGCATCCCCCGGGAGAATGTGGTATTCTATAACAAACCGAACCGACGTGCGTTTTCAGCCCCGGGCCGGGAATCAAGAAGGCAGGAGGCCGATACCATGCAGATCCACCAATCCGCAGAAGATTATCTTGAAACGATCCTGATGCTCAACCAGAGAATGGGCCGTGTCCGTTCCATCGACGTGGTCAATGAGCTGGGCTATACCAAGGCAAGCGTGAGCATTGCCATGAAGAAGCTGCGGGAGAACGGCTATATCGCGGTGGACGGTGAGGGCAACCTGACCCTGCTGGAACCGGGCCGCGAGATCGCAGAGCGCATCTACAGCCGCCACCGCCTGCTGACCCATTTCTTTGTGCAGCTGGGCGTGGACGAGGAGGTCGCCGCCGAGGATGCCTGCAAGGCAGAGCATATCCTGAGTGAGCAGACGCTGGAAAAGATCCGCGAATACGCTCTGCTCCACGACGCGCAGGACAGCGTAAAATAACCGGAATCATCAAAAAAATGAGACTGCCAGGCTTGGCAGTCTCATTTTTGTCAGTAGCTGTCCAGCCCAAGGCTGACATCCAGTGCCTGATTCACCCGGCGCTGATCCTCGGGCGTGATCTGCCCGGCCCGTTCGCGCAGGCGGTGCTTATCCAGTGTGCGGATCTGTTCCAGCAGCACCACACTGTCCTTGGCAAGACCGGTATCTGCCGCCCGGATGTTGATATGGGTGGGCAGGCGGGCTTTGTCCAGCCGGGATGTAATGGCCGCTGCGATCACAGTGGGGCTGTGCCGGTTGCCGATCTCGTTCTGGACGATGAGTACCGGCCGGATGCCGCCCTGTTCCGAGCCCACCACCGGCGAAAGATCGGCGTAAAAAACTTCTCCTCTGTGTACCTCCATGGAATCTTCCCTCCCTGATTTTGGAGGATGCGCCCGCTATGTGGTGCGTTTTGCGCATCCTCAGTCGCTCTGCCTTTAGTATGAGCCGACTGCAGGGCTGCTATGCACGCGCGGGCTTATTCCATTGTATGCAGCTGAGAAGTTCAGGTTTCCGTTTCCAGGATGCAGTACGCCATAGCCATGCCGTCTTCATGGCTCAGGGAAAGGTGCGCCCGCAGGCGGCGTGCTTCCACCCACTGGGCGCTCCGGCCGGAAAAGTGATAGGCCGGTGCCCCGCCGGCAGGCGGACGGCTTCGATCTCGCAAAGGGAGAAGGCTCCCGCAGACCGGTGCCCGCCGCCTTGAGGAAAGCTCCTTGGCCGCAAAGTCCGCCGCCGCACTGGCCACGGTATGGGCGGTGCGTCGGGCAGTCTCCTCTTCCTCTGCCAGAGGCAGGCCCAGTGCCGCCTGCTCCGCCGGGCCGAACACCCGGCGTGCAAAGACCGCGCCATGGGGGGCCAGCAGGCTCTTTTCCATCCGCGCAATGCTGCACAGGTCGCAGCCGATTCCGTAGACCATGAAAAACCTCCTGAACGGAAAATCCGCTCCGTTCTTTTTACTCAAATTTTCAAAATTTTTTATTCAAAGTGTGCAAATTCCGGCTTGGAATCTTGAAGTCAGCGTTCATTTCGTGTACAATGGGCTATAAGTTCCAATGACCTCTCGGAATGGAATGCGAGAGGGATACCGAAGGGGGTGCATTGCGTGGGCGACGCGACTGCTATTTTTTCGATCCACGACAAAAAGGACTACGAGATTCACGAGATCGTACAGCAGGTGTACGATGCATTAAAGGAAAAGGGCTACAATCCGGTCAATCAGCTGGTGGGCTATATCCTGTCCGAAGATCCCACCTATATCACCACATACAAGGGAGCCCGCTCCCTCATCCGCAAGGTTGACCGTGACGATCTGCTGCAGGCCATGCTCCGCAGCTACCTGAACGTCTGAGCCGCGCTTACACAAGTCCGCTGCCTCACAGGAGGCAGCGGACTTTTATTTTGGCCAGCAGGCAAAGATCTGGTTCACCACCGTCTCATACTCCCAGCCTTCCCGGGCCTTGCGCAGGGGCTTTTCCAGTGCGTCGGCCCCATCGAAAAGGTGGATGAGGTAGAACCAGTGGGCCTTCATCCGGCTCACGGCACAGCTGGCCATCCCAAAGGCTTCGGTGTAGCCGTGATAGAGTTCATCATGGTAGCCGCGCAGTTCTTCCCGGGAAGCGGCAGGGCCGCCCACAGCCTTGCGCAGAAGGCAGGGTCTGCAATGAGGCCCCTGCCCACCATGATGCCCGACAGTTCCGGGAATGCCGCTTCCAGTGCCCGCAGGTCATCCACAGTGGTCACATCGCCGTTGTAGCAGACCGGAACAGTGCAGGCGGGCAGGTAGGCAGCAAAGGCTTCCCGGTCGGCCTGGCCGCGGTAGAGCTGTTTCATCACCCGGGGATGGATGGTCAGCTCGCAGAGGGGGTATTTATTGTAAATGTTCAGGATCTCCCGAACTCCTCCGCCCGGGCCACACCCAACCGGGTCTTGACCGACACCGACCCGCCTGCCTGCGAAAAGACAGCGTCCAGAAAGGCATCCAGCTTCTGCGGGTCCCGGAGCATCCCGGAGCCTTGCCCTTGGCTGTCACGGTGCCGGAGGGACACCCGAAGTTCAGGTTGACCTCGGTATAGCCCATCCGGCGCAGTTCCCCGATCATCCAGGCCGCAAGTTCGCCGTCCTTTGCCAGCAGCTGCGGGATGACCTGCACCCCCGGGTTGGCCGCCGGTTCCAGCTCAGCCATCTTCTTTTTGATGAGCACCCGGTTCTCCGGCGGCGAGAGAAACGGCGCATAATACCGCACCGGAGCCTCCGGTGCACCGAACCAGCGCTGGTGGGCCTGCCGCCAGATGCGGTCTGTCAGCCCCTCCATCGGGGCGGCGTAGTAGTTCATAACAGTTCTCCTTGGAATTGATGGGTTTATTGTAGCACAAAAAAAGCCGCTGCGCAAAAATTTCTGCGCAGCGGCTTGTGGGGTTACAGCTTATTCAGCAAACAGCGGGGTGGACAGGTAACGGTCGCCGGTATCGGGCAGCAGAGCAACGATCTTCTTGCCTGCGTTCTCGGGGCGCTTTGCCAGCTCCAGCGCAGCCCAGACCGCAGCACCGGAAGAGATCCCCACCAGAACGCCTTCCTTGTGGCCGATGAGGCGGCCGGTTGCAAAGGCATCCTCATTGGTCACGGTGATGACCTCATCATAGACCTTGGTATCCAGCACATCCGGCACAAAGCCCGCGCCGATGCCCTGGATCTTGTGCGCACCTGCAACGCCCTTGCTCAGCACAGGAGAGGAGGCAGGCTCCACAGCTACGACCTTGACATTGGGGTTCTTGCTCTTGAGGTACTTGCCCACGCCGGTAACGGTGCCGCCGGTGCCAACGCCAGCCACAAAGAGATCGACCTGACCATCAGTGTCCTCCCAGATCTCAGGCCGGTGGTCTCGATGTGTGCCTGCGGATTGGCAGGGTTTACGAACTGGCCGGGGATAAAGGCGTTGGGGGTCTCCTTTGCCAGCTCATCCGCCTTGGCAATGGCACCCTTCATGCCTTTTGCGCCCTCGCTCAGGACCAGCTCTGCGCCGTAAGCCTTCATCAGCTGGCGGCGCTCCACGCTCATGGTCTCGGGCATCACGATGATGATGCGGTAGCCCTTGGCAGCGGCCACAGCGGCCAGACCAATGCCGGTGTTGCCGGAGGTAGGCTCAATGATCACGGAACCGGGCTTCAGCTTGCCGGTGGCCTCGGCATCGTCGATCATCTTCTTGGCAATGCGATCCTTGACAGAGCCGGCGGGGTTGAAGTATTCCAGCTTGGCCAGAACGGTGGCCTTCAGGTCGGCTTCCTTCTCGATATGGGTCAGCTCCAGCAGCGGAGTGTGGCCAATCAGCTGATCTGCGGAAGTGTAAATCTTGCTCATAGTAAAAGTTCTCCCTCTGCGGGCGCAGGGCCCGGGATGTTATTCTGACACAAACCATATTTCCTGTAAACCAACATGGTTTGTAGGTTTGATGGTATTATAGTCCTCTTTTCCCCCTTTGTCAATGGAAAAAACGAAAAAAGCGATTGAAAAGTTACAAACCCTGTTGTATAATAGGTTTGTTAATGAGAAGAGGACAACCCCTACCATCCATGCCTGCGCATTGCCGCCCCTGACTGGGCCGCTGGCGCAAAGCGTCTGAGGGTTGATAAGGAGAAAAGCTATGATCGTTTCAACCAAGGGCCGTTATGCACTGCGCGTAATGATCGACCTGGCCGAACACCAGGCGGAGCGGTATGTGCCGCTGAAGGAGGTCGCCGAACGGCAGGAGATCTCGGAAAAATATCTGGAAAACATCCTGAAGGTGCTGGTGCAGAACGGCTTTCTGGAAGGTCTGCGCGGCAAGGGCGGCGGCTACCGGCTGACCCGCACCCCCGACCAGTACACCGTGGCAGAGATCCTGCTGCTGACCGAGGGCAGCCTTGCCCCCGTGAGCTGCCTTGTGCCCGGTGCTCCCGCCTGCGAACGGCTGCCCAACTGCCGAACCTATACGATGTGGAAGGCCTGAACGACATGATTGCCGACTACTTTGGCAAGATCACTCTGGCCGACCTCGCCGCACCCGATCAGGCGGGGAATGATTATATCATTTAAATAACAGAAATAAAGCCACGATAAAACCGCATTTATAAACGGCTTATCGTGGCTTTTCTTGTGGTCGGAGTGGCGAGACTCGAACTCGCGGCCTCCTGCTCCCAAAGCAGGCGCGCTACCAACTGCGCAACACCCCGTAAAAATGAATACTACCATACTATACCCTTTTTTTGCGCATTCGTCAAGTGCGCAGAATGCAGAAATCTGCCCGGAGCACCGAAAACCACCCTTACTTTGTATTTTTGCCTTGAAGCAGAGCCAAAAATGGTGTATTATAAAGTGTATTGAAAGAAAGTGTAATTCCGGGCTGCGATGCCTGAAACCAAGGGGGAAACCACTATGGCAGATAAAAACTTTTTGACGGAGATCATCGACGCTGACCTGGCCGAGGGCAAGATCAGCGAGATCCATACCCGCTTCCCGCCGGAGCCCAACGGCTACCTGCACATCGGCAGCGCCAAGGCCATCTACATCAACTGGTCCATCGCAAACCAGTATGGCGGCAAGTTCAACCTGCGCCTGGACGACACCAACCCCGCCCGCGAGGGTGAGGAGTATGTCAACAGCATCATTGAGGATCTGCACTGGCTGGGCGCTGACCCCAACGGCGGCATCTTCTATGGCAGCGATTACTTTGACAAGTGCTACGAGTACGCCGAGAAGCTCATCCTGGAGGGCAAGGCTACGTGGACGACCTGACCCGTGACGAGATGCGCGAGTACCGTGGTGCCGATGCCGGCAAGCCCAGCCGTCCCTCTCCGTGGCGTGACCGCACCCCGGAGGAGAATCTGGACCTGTTCCGCCGGATGCGTGCCGGTGAGTTCCAGGAGGGCGAAAAGACCCTGCGTGCCAAGATCGATCTGGCCAGCCCCAACATGAACATGCGTGACCCGGCCATCTACCGCATCAAGTATGCTGAACACCACCGCCAGGGCAATAAGTGGTGCATCTACCCATGTACGATTTTGCGCATCCCATCCAGGATGCCATTGAGGGTATCACCCACAGCATGTGCAGCCTGGAGTTCGAGAATCATCGTCCCCTGTACAACTGGGTCATCGAGAATATCTTTGGCACCGAGTTCCCCAAGCAGCGCGAGTTCGCCCGCCTGAACATGACCAACACCGTGATGAGCAAGCGCTACCTGCGCGAGCTGGTGGAAATGGGCATCGTGGACGGCTGGATGATCCCCGGATGCCGACCCTGTGCGGCCTGCGCCGCCGCGGCTACACCCCCACCTCCATCTTCACCTTTGTGCGGGAGGCCGGCATCTCCAAGTCCGACAACCTGATCGACATGCGTCAGCTGGAAGCCTGCATCCGCAGTGAGCTGGACCTGACCGCCCAGCGCCGGATCGCCGTACTGGACCCTGTGAAGCTGGTCGTGGACAATTACCCCGCCGACAAGACCGAATTTTTTGAGGTGGCCAACAACCCCAACCGCGAAGCCAACGATGTCTCCACCCGCAAGGTCGCCTTTACCCGCGAGCTGTGGATCGAGAGCGAGGACTTTGCCGAGGTGCCGCCCCCGAAGTTCAAGCGTCTGACCATTGGCGGCGAGGTTCGTCTGATGGGCGCTTACATCGTCAAGTGTGAGAGCGTGGAGAAGAACCCCGACGGCAGCATCGCCGCCATCCACTGCACCGCCGACCTTGAGACCGGCAACGGCAACCCCGCCGATGGCCGCAAGGTCAAGGGCACCATCCACTGGGTCAGCGCTGACCACGCTGTGGATGCTGAAGTCCGCCTGTACGACAAACTGTTTACCGAGGCCAACATGAACGCCATCCCCGAGGGCAGCGACTACAAGGATTACCTGAACCCCGAGAGCGTTGTGGTGCGCAAGGGCTGCAAGCTGGAAGAGAGCCTGAAGGATGCCAAGCCCGGCGAGAAGTTCCAGTTTGTCCGCACCGGCTTCTTCACCCCGGACAGCAAGAACCCCGGCGTATACAACCGCGTGGTCACCCTGCGTGACAGCTTCAAGCCTGCAAAGTAAATCCTTTCAAAGGAGTACAAACAGATGAAAAAGCATCTGATCCGGAATGCGATCCTGATGGCTGTTGCCACCCTCATCATGGGTGTGTTCCTCAGCCTGTATATTGCCAATACCGGCACGGTTCCAGCTGCCGACAATGCGGCCGCCTCTACCGCTTCTTCACAGGCCGCACAGTAACCGCATCCCTCCCAACTGCTGCACGGCTCTGCCCGTGCAGCAGTTTTTTTGTTAGGAGACCCTATGTTTATCGATATCATCCCGTTACAGAAGAACACCGCCCGCCTGACCCGTGTTTACGGCGACGCACCCTGTGCGGTCCTTCCCGCAAGCGTACCGGGCCCGGAGGGCGGGGTGCTGGCCATCACCGAGCTGGGGGACTACTGCTTCTCCGAGAAGCCCAGAAGCCTGCCCGGGGCCGATGCACTCTGCCGCTATGAAGTCGGCCCGGACGGCACCTGCACTCTTGTGCAAGCCTTTGGCCGCGACCTGACCAGACGGCATGGCCGCTATGACCTCGACTTCGGGGAAGGAGCTGCTGCCCCGGAGGAGCTGCACCCGGTGTGCGGCAATTTCGTGGAGGAGATCACCCTGCCGGACAGCCTGCAGGTCATCGGCAGCTGCGCCTTTTACAACTGCCGCAGGTGCGGCGGCTCAGCGTGGGGGCCGGAGATCTGACCGTGGGCAGCGACGTGTTCCTGAACTGTTTTGCGCTGGCAGACCTCCTTGTCCGGGCCGCTCCGGGGGAAAAGACCGGCCTGTTCGCCTTGTGAACAACATCACCGAGGCCGTGCGGGCACTGTTCTGGCTCCCGGGTGAGGCGCGTCCCCGGGCAGGGCTATGGTACCCCGCCTACTGGGAGGACGTAGAAGAAAGCCCCGCCCACATCCTGCTTCACACCTTTTCGGGGCAAGGGTACCATTACAGGCAGTGTTTTCTGGATGGAAAAATCCTTTCCGCAGAATATGATGCCATCTTCCCGGACGGCCACGCCGCCGAGGATCAGGGCGTGGCGGCCATGCTCTGCTTCGACCGCCTGCGCTGGCCATGGAACCTGACCGAAAAGGCAAAGGCCCCCTACCGTGAATTTCTGGCCGCTCACACCGGCCTTGTACTCCAGCGCCTGCTGAAGGCACAGGATACCGACAGCATAAAGGATCTGCTGGCGCTGGATGTGCTGGATGCTGCTGCCTTTGCTGAGGGCGCGGTACTTGCCGCCAAGGCAGACAACGCAGCTACTGCTGCACTGCTGGCCGACGCAGAGCACAAAAAGAGGGGTTCCGCCCCGAAGAAGCGGAGGTATGATTTTGATTTCTGAAAAAGAAAAATTCTTCGACCCCCGCAAGCCTTTTGCGTCCAAACGGCCAGAGACCCACGAGGAGTGGCAGGCCCGGATGGGCGGCGAGGTTCTGGCTGTGGTGCGCAGTGGGCTGTACCTTGACTTCCGCTTTCTGGATATGGCGCTCAGTGCCCTGACCCCGGTACCGGACGAGCGGTGCGGCGTGCTGGCCACAGACGGCGTGAACCTCTATTATCAGCCCAGCGCCCTGCTGCGGCTCTACCAGGAGAATCCAAAATATCTCAATCGGTTGTATCTGCACACGGTATTCCACTGCGTATTCCGCCATCTCTGGCTCAAGGGCAAGCGGGATGCCCGGCTGTGGAATCTGGCCTGCGATATCGCCGTAGAGAATGTGCTGGACAGCCTGAATCGTTCCAGCGTCAAGCGCCCGCTGACCTGGGTGCGCCAGAACGCCTACGCCGCCATTGCCGCGGAGGGCAAGGTGGTGGCCGCTGCCCCGGCTTACCGATGGCTGGCTGGCCAGACCCCCGGCGTTCTGCGCCAGCTGGAGCGGGAATTCTACACCGATGACCACCGCCTGTGGCCCAAGGATGCCCCCGAGCAGCCCCAGCAGATGCCCACGCCCCTGCCCCAGAAGACGTGGCAGAAGATCGGCGAGCGGATGCAGACCGAGCTGGACCTGCGGGACAAGGAAGCCGGTGACGGTGCCGATGCCCTGAAGCAGCAGGTCAAGGCCGCCAATCGCAGCCGCCGGAGCTATCAGGATTTCCTGCGGCGGTTCTGCGTGACCCGGGAGGAGGTCCACCTCGATCCGGATGAGTTCGACCTGAACTTCTACACCTACGGCCTGTCGGTCTACGGTAACATGCCCCTGATCGAGCCCCTGGAGACCCGGGAAAGCAAGAAGATCGAGGAGCTGGCGCTGGTCATTGACACCAGCTACTCCACCTCCGGCGAGCTGGTACGGGCCTTTCTGGCCGAGACCTACACCTGCTGAAAGGGCGGGAGAACTTCTTCCACCGGATGAATCTGCATCTCATTCAGGCAGACAACGCCATCCGGCAGGATCTGCTCATCCGTAACGAAGACGAGCTCATCCATGCCATGAACCACTTTGAGCTGCGGGGCGGCGGCGGCACCGATTTCCGGCCTGCCTTTGAATATGTGAACCAGCTCTGCGCCGAGAAGAAGTTCTCCAACCTGCGGGGCCTGCTCTATTTTACCGATGGCATGGGCACCTACCCGGCCCGCCGCCCGGCCTACGACACCGCATTCCTGTTCCTGGGCGAAAAAATTCGATGATGCCAACGTTCCCCCCTGGGCCATGAAGGTGGTTCTGGATGAGGATGATTTTTCAGGCCAACAGCCCGGGCCACATCGGCACTGGCCGACGCGCT
>ENA-OQAZ01000582-OQAZ01000582.1-human-gut-metagenome-genome-assembly--contig:-NODE-582-length-19994-cov-5.003574_pt1 | contig 19994 bp, 20 predicted proteins | sample MGYA00242737_ERZ504531 | MGnify/ENA primary metagenome ERZ504531 (study PRJEB26092, sample SAMD00036244) | human gut metagenome | host: Homo sapiens | study: EMG produced TPA metagenomics assembly of... | reverse complement strand
AATAGACGGAACCAGTTCCACTTCAATCACCGATGACGAGTGTTCAACAATCTCACCACCTGCATTCATGATAAAAACTTCCCACTCCGGCCTCAACACCGGAGTAGAAGTTTCACCTTTCCCATAGTAAGTTCTTCCCCGTATCCTTATACAACTGAGGTTTAGGAAGTAACGAGATACTGGTTTGTGCTATAGTTACAGCACAAACCAGTATCATACCAATAAAACTAGAAAATCTGCGTTTCATTATTTATTTGGTCTTAATAATATCTTTCAGCTTTATCGCTTGGAAAGTCATGTGGGCCACACTGCTTTCATATAAAATTCCTACTGTTTCCTTGTCAATCATAGTCAAGCAGCTGTATCCCCAACCCCAACCGGCATCCAGCAGCAATTGATTCTCGGGCAACCAAGTCACCCCACCATCCAGACTTGCTTTGATGGTAATGCTATGACGGTTCTTGGCATCATTCGGATTAGAGAACAAAAGGATGTCTTTACCCAATACATTCTCTTTAGCTTTAACACTAATCAAACTGGCCATACAAACCGGTTCCTGTAAGGCTGTACGTGAAGACTCATGTTCTTTCCATGTTTTACCTAAATCTGTAGTTGTAGAAACGGCACGACTGCCACCACGATTATCACGCATATTCAGCATCAGCACTCCCGGTTCCACTTCCGCTACCTGAGATTCAGTTGTATTAGTGCGTGCCAATGTACTGATATTCCAGGTTTTTCCATGATCCTTACTGTATATAATACCGGCATTAGGAATACGGTCATTGCCAATATACTGGCTGGCAAAGACCAATGTTCCATCTTCCATAGAGATACCTCTACCGGGACCTTGCAGCAAGAAATACCATGACGGATCTTTCACCTGTTCTGTTATATTCATAGGCTCCGACCAGGTCTTACCATCATCATCACTTTTCACCATCATTAATTGTGCTGTATGATTACGGTCCATGCCTGTTTGTGAATTCCACCACGCACGCCCATTTCCCATACCATGTGTCCAGGCAGCGACAATCCAGATAGTTCCTGTCTTCTTATCAACCAAAATGGCCGGATCGCTACTCCATTCTGTGCTTTAGGCAACCCATCATATTCACCAAATGCCATCGGAATGCGCATTTTCTCCCAAGTCTGACCTCCGTCCGTACTTCTGCTCAGACCTATTTCCACATACTCCTGTAAATCCGCACTATTATTATAGCGTACATCATATACCCCCAACAAGGTTCCTTTATTTGAAGTGGCCAATCCGGGAATACGATAGGCAGCAGCCCCGTCGTCACCGGCATGACGCACGCCGATCCCCATATAATGGGTATCCGCCTTACGGGCTATCTTCAAAGGAGCAACCTGTCCGTCAATCTTAGCTTCCACCACTTCTGCCGACACTTTGGACAAGATAGAGCAACAGGCTTCATTTGCAGGCTAATCCAAAAATAATTCACTCCCGGAAACAATTTTTGGTCAGCTTTCAATACAACCTCACGCTTCGGGGCCTTCACTTCCGACTTCAAAACGGAATAAGAAGTATTGGCAGCCAATGTTTTTCCCGGAGTATTATTAGATATATAATCTACCGGAGCAAAATAAGTCTTTCCCCTCCTCTCCACGCTTTCAGTTCCACCATAATACAGTTTCACAGATTCAATTTCATTCAAATTCACGTCTTTGCCGAAGTCCAACTTCACTTCATTCAGCATCTGACTTTGAGTAGCCTCTATACGTAAATGAAACAACTCATTATCCTGCCTTTCAATCAACACAGGAATCCGGGTTTCGCGGACAACAACCGTATCTGCCGCCGCACTCAACTTGAAGGGTGCTAATATAAAAACAACAATTAGCAGTAATAAGCTAGGGTTTCTCATAATATTTATAATTTTACGGGTGTAAAAATAAAAGTTTTTATTGAAATTAGAAAATAAAAAGACGGTTTCTTTATTAATTTCATAAAGAACACCGTCTTTTTATGCAATTAAAGATTCTTATCCGACAAAAATTTAATAACCAACCGTTTGTTTCAACAATGGATTATTAGTAAGAGCTCCTTGGTTGATAGGCCAAAGCAGACGGGCAGCTCCGCCGGAGTATAGTCAAGCACGTACGAATCGCCAAAACGCCTCAAGTCATACCATCGTTTACCTTCCAGCATAAATTCAAACAAACGTTCCTGCAAGACAGCATCCGCCGGACGCTTATCGACTTCCTGATTGGGAAACCCCACTGTTGAAGCATCATACGCATCACCAAACGCACGCCGGCGCACCCGGTTTATCTCTGTAGCTGGATCCTCACCCAAAAGCACTTTCGCCTCAGCCAGCATCAATAGCAAATCCGAATATCTATAAATAGGATAATCATCACATCTCACCCGTGTACTCCCATTCATAACTCCCCAATACTTATGCGGATACACCCCTACCAATTCCAACTTGCCATTTTCCACCTTATTATATACATCTTTCAATGTAACGTCACGACGGGTGTCTCCCGGCAGAAACTTCTTGAAGTTTTCCAATTTCACCATCAGGCGCATGATACCGAAATTATTCTCGACCGACGTATTTATCAAAGTACCATCCGCATTATAGAATTTCCCTAAATAATCAGCCTGTGGAAACAAATCATTATTTCCATTCCACAGATTGTATTCAAACAATTCATTATGAATGGTAAAGATAATCTCTTTATTACCTTTATTATCATAAGCAAACACTCCCTGATAAGTATCCATCAAGTCCAGATTGCTACGGCTGATATTATTCTGTATGTCAACCAACGCATTCTTTGCTGTCCGGGCATCTCCTTCTCCCCCGTCACGATGGGCACTCCACAGATATACATCCGCTTTCAGCATCAATGTGGCAGCCTTTGACCACAGCGATTTTTTTTTCCTTTATGGTATAATCGGATCCAAAATAACTTAATGAAGATTCTATATCTTTTTTTACCTGCTCAAAGATTTCGGCAGCCGGAGTCGCCGCCTTTGCCAGTTTACCCACTTCAAAACCCAGGCTAGGCTCTTCCGTAAACACGACATCTCCCCATGAACGATATAGCTGATACATATAGTAAGCACGCAATCCATACACCTGTCCCAAATAATAATTCCTGGCACTTTCAGTCAGCACATCCGTATGAAGAGTTCTGCTGATAAACAAGTTCATCTGGTTGATATTCTGATACAAATCACCAAACCCGCTGATTCCGGGATTCTCCGCATTCAATGTATTATAAGGAAAACGTTCCATCCCCTGGGTAGCTTCTCCACCGAAAGGAATTCCCCCAAAGACATCACTTCTTGCCTCACCCAACAAAAACATATTCCACGAATGGCTCCTGAAGCGACTATGCAGTCCAAAAACAAATGAATCAAACTGTTCCGGAGTTTTCCAGTAATTCAAGTCAGTGATATCGCTCACCGGGTCCATATCCAACGAAGTACATCCACCGGCCAACATAGCCGATGCGGCAAAAGCCAATATTATCTTTTTTATGTTCATACCTTTTCTTTTTTACACATTAAAATGACAATTGTAAACCAAACAGAACGGTTCTTGGTGTAGGATAGCGTCCATTGTCTATACCGCCACGACCATTTGCCTGAATATCCATAACCGGTTCCGGAGAAGTTCCATCATATCCGGTAATATAGAATAAATTCTGCCCCGTAACATACACGGACGCATCGGTCAAGAACACCTTATTTATAAGATTCTTCGGGAATTTATAACTCAAGGTTACCTCACGCAGACACAAATAATCCCCCTTTTCATAGAAAGTAGAGTTATTATTGTTCAGATTCGTTGTACCATTATTGGAACGGGTAATGTTCTTTTTCGCATTCTGGTCGGCCCAATAGAATTTAGGAATACTAGTTTCCGTATTGTTTTCAGACCACGAATTTCTGACATCCGTAATCAAATTGAACGACCCGTTATACTGCCCCAAGATTCTTGCTTTCAAATCATTGTAAATGGTATGACCCACCGCATAGTCAAAACGACCATACAAAGACCAGTTTTTATAGTTCAGCGTGGTAGAAAAACCACCGGTCCATTTCGGATAAATATTACCCACCACCTGACGGTCGTATGAATTTATAACATTATCCCCATTCTTGTCATCCCACAGTACATCTCCCGGCTCAATGGGTTTCCATCCCGGTTTACCCGCATATTCGGCAGCCTTATTCGGCCCATACAGGTTGGCAACCTCATCCACAAAATCACCGGCATGATTTCTCACATCATCCCAGTCACGCAAGATACGCACTTGTTTATAAGCAATGATATCACCCAAGCTTTTTCCTTCTTGAATGCCGCCTACCCAAACCAACGAGTTGGATTTTGGATCCCATACCTGCTCACCCCCCTGACGGTTGTTTACATTCCCGTTAAAAGGCAGCTTCTTCACCATATTCTTCACAAATGAAGTATTAGCGGTGACATCCCACGACCAGTCCTTCCTTGTCAGCAGATTCACCTTGGCTTCCAGTTCGAAACCACGGTTGCTGATAGTACCCAGATTCGTTTTGAACGAGGGAAATCCTGTATATTCCGGCAAATTCACATCAGTCAGCAAATCGGAAGTCGTGCGGTCATAGTAGTCCATAATCATATGAATACGATTATTGAAAAAGCCCAAGTCAAGCCCCAGTTCAAACGTATGGCTCTTTTCCCAACGCAATTTACTATTGACCACCCCTGTATTCAAATAACCCAGGTTACCATTATAAGCACCTACCGAACCATATTTACCATATACATCAAAATTACCGATACCGTTTACATTACCGTTCAACCCATAACTGATACGCGGTTTAATCAAGGATACTACTTCCGCAAACTTTGAATCTTTAAAGAAAGCTTCCTCATGCACATTCCAACCGGCAGATATACCCGGAAAAAATCCCCAACGATTGTCGGACAATTTGGAAATACCGTCATAACGGGCTACCAAGGACACCATATAACGATAATTATAATCATAGTTAACACGGGCGAAACCGGAAAGAATGCGATATCCGGTTTTGACAGAAGTAGTATAAGTACGGTTAGTGCCCGCATTTAAAGTAGGTATATCATCTGTAGGAGCACCGGAAACACGCGCTTCCAGGTTCTGATACTGATAATCAAAATACTCACCACCTGCCATGGCATTGATATTATGTCCGCTAAAACCTTTTTTATATTCCAGAGTCAATGCATGCTGTTGTTGAAAAACTTTTGTATTTGTTTGAGAAGCATTACGATTGGTATTGGGAGCTTGTCCTATCTGTTGATATTTCTTTTCAAACAGTTCAAACTGACTATCTGTATAATACATAGAACTGTTTCCATTCAGGAACAATTGCTGCGGAAGGATTTCCAAAGCAAAACCGATATTAAACGAAGTCTTACGGTTCGTTGTAGAACGAGTCAGTTTATCTTTCCAATAATAAGGATTACCATCCTGATTACTCCATCCGGCAGCAGGACTTCCATCCTCATTCCACGGATTCCAAGTGGGAAACATACTCATGGTACGATAGAACAACTCATACTCTCCCGTTTCTCCGTTCCAAGGGCTTTTCAAGTCGTAAGTCCATAAATCGGGCATCTTGGACCATGAAAAACTACCGCCGGCATTCACTGTCAAAACGGGCAACAACTTGTATGAACCGTTGATAGTCCCGTTCACACGCTGATAATTGGTAGAAATTATCTGACCGTCTTCCGAATAATACCCTAAAGATGAGGAAAATGTTCCTTTGTCATTACCTCCCGACAAATTCAGATAATGATCTTGTGTAAACGCGGCATTGCGGAAAGTCAGATCATGCAGCTCACCGGCATGGTTTCTAAAAATCAAAGTTTTATCAGGGTCCACAGGATCCGCCATAGACCGCCATCCTTCATTCAGCAAATGTTTGTTTGCATCTGTCATAAAGGCCAGATCCACTCCGGAGTTAACCCCAAAACCTTTCTGGTTCTCCATACTTGTACCGCCATTGGTACGCTGCCAACCTAAACGTTGATAATACAAATAGTCACCGGCATCCAAATACTTATACCCTTCACGTGCAAAGTTCACACCCCCTTTGAACTTATAAGTAATTTGTGTCCTGCCTTCCACCCCCTTCTTGGTTGTCACCAGAATTACGCCGTTATTGGCACGGGCACCATAAATAGCTGTGGAAGCCGCATCTTTCAGTACCTGTATGGATTCAATATCTGAAGGATTGATATCATCCATAGAACGCACAAGGCCATCCACCACGACCAACGGCCCTTCCAGATTCTTGTTTATGGAAGCACCACCACGCAAAACGATATTGGGCGAACTACCCGGTTTACCCGAAGTATTTGTCACACGCAATCCGCTGACAGTTCCCTGCAAGGATTGGGCCGCATTACTCATAGCTGCATTTTGTAATACTTTATCATCCAACTTTGAAATAGAGTTCGTCATCAACGAACGTTTCTGACTCATTCCATAACCGGTCACCACGACCTCATCCAGCATTTCTGCATCTTCTTTTAAAATAACCTTGTAGGTGTTTGGCACTCCCACTACAATTTGTTGTGTTTTGTAACCTATATAACTCACATCCAGTTTTGCCCCCACAGGCACTTGGATAGTAAAGTTACCGTCTACATCAGTTATTGTACCATTTGTTGTCCCCACCTCCAGGACACTTGCTCCGATAACAGGTTCACCGGTGGCATCTACCACTACCCCTGTTATCGTTTTTGTTTGCGCCATCATGTTTATTGCAAAACAGAGGCATACGATAAAAAAGAGAGCTTTCTTCATGAATCTCAGATTTGGTTGATAAATTAATGTTTAAATAAAAAAGTTTAATTAAGCGTTAGTTTTAAAACACCTCAAAAAGAAAATAATTTTAAAATCAACAGCGAATATATACACGTATATTTAGTATATACAAGAAACAAAAGGAACTATATTCTTTATTAGTCTTTGTTTTTTAGAATAAACTAAATATTAAGGCATATTTTAAAAAGTTACATAAGGGAATAACTCAAAAAAGGAAAAAAGGTTCATACGGAGAAGATATAACAAGAAAAAACCTCCTTGCAATTCCTTGCAAAGAGGTTACTGAATTGTACACCCGATGAGAATCGAACTCATATCGTCGGAACCGGAATCCGGTATTCTATCCATTGAACTACGGGTGCGTCTGAAACTTGGACGTGCAAAAGTACAAAATATATTGTCTTTATCCTAATAATTTGGGATATTTATCTATCAAAATAATATTTTGCTCATTAATTTAAGTATAAAACAATCAATTTGATTATATTTTCGGCTAAACATATAACAATATCACAAATAATTTCTATATTTGCAAGCAATTAAAACAACTAGATCTATTTTACAATGAGTTACCTAATTAAACCAGCTAACTATAAAGCCTTGCTTGATTTAAAACAAACAGAGTTAGGCATTAAGCAAATAAAAGAGTTCTTTCAACAGAACCTGTCGTCAGAATTACGTCTGCGCCGTGTCACCGCCCCGCTATTTGTATTGAAGGGAATGGGTATCAATGATGACTTGAGCGGAACCGAACGGGCGGTATCTTTCCCTATTAAAGACTTGGGAGACGCACAGGCCGAAGTTGTCCATTCACTGGCAAAATGGAAAAGGCTGACTTTGGCCGATTACAATATAGAGCCGGGTTATGGCATCTATACAGACATGAACGCCATCCGGGCTGACGAGGAATTAGGTAATCTCCACTCGCTATATGTAGACCAGTGGGACTGGGAGCGTGTAATTACCAAAGAACAACGCACGGTTGATTTCCTGAAACAAATAGTAACCCGTATTTATGCAGCCATGCGCCGCACAGAATATATGGTATGTGAAATGTACCCGCAGATCAAACCCTTCCTGCCACATGACATTCATTTCATCCACTCGGAAGAGCTTTGCCAGATGTATCCCGACAAGAGTCCGAAAGAACGTGAACATGCCATCTCACAAAAATACGGTGCGGTATTTATTATAGGTATAGGCTGCAAACTGAGTGACGGTAAAGAACATGACTTGCGCGCACCTGACTATGACGACTATACCACAATCAACCCGGAAACCGGACTTCCCGGTCTGAATGGCGACCTGTTAGTTTGGGACAAAGTACTGGACCGTTCCGTCGAACTTTCCTCTATGGGTATCCGTGTAGACAAAGAAGCGCTGCTCCGCCAACTGACACTCAGCGGACAGGAAAAACGTAAAGAACTGTATTTCCACAAACGCCTGCTAAATGAAACTCTTCCTTTGTGTATCGGCGGTGGTATAGGACAGTCACGACTCTGTATGCTTTATTTACAGAAAGCCCACATAGGTGAAATCCAAGCCAGTATATGGCCCGAAGATATGAGAAAAGAATGCGCTCAACTGGGTATGCAACTTATTTGATTATAATCTATCAGCAATGAAAGAAGAGGATGATTATAAAAAGTCATCCTCTTTTTATTTGTCATTTTTACAAATTACCCCTATCTTTAACGCACATTTTATAATAAGAGAAATGCCATGAACGTACAAATAGAAGAAAGCTGGAAACAACATCTGGCACCCGAATTTGAAAAAGATTACTTTATCAGACTCACTGAGTTTGTAAGAAGCGAATACCAGACTGCCACTATTTACCCACCGGGCAGATTTATATTCAACGCCTTCAATCTGTGCCCGTTTGACAAAGTGAAAGTCGTCATTATCGGCCAAGATCCCTACCATGGTCCCGGCCAGGCGCACGGACTCTGCTTCTCTGTTAATGACGGAGTACCTTTTCCTCCTTCCCTACAAAATATTTTCAAAGAAATACAAAGCGATTTGGGTGCTCCCATCCCTACTTCAGGCAACCTGACCCGCTGGGCGAATCAAGGAGTTTTATTACTCAATGCCACACTGACGGTCCGTGCCCACCAGGCAGGCTCTCATCAACGACGGGGCTGGGAGGAATTTACAGATGCCGCCATCCGTGTATTGGCAGAACAACGTGAAAATATTGTATTCATCTTATGGGGATCTTATGCACAGAAAAAAGGCGCTTCATAGACCGCAACAAGCACCTGGTACTGGCTTCTGCACATCCGTCCCCCCTGTCAGCCTATAACGGTTTCTTTGGCAACAAGCACTTCAGCCGTACCAACGAATATTTGCAAGCGCACGGGCAAACACCGATTGAGTGGTAGACATAAATAAAAAACAGAATAAAAAAATGAGAAATGGTTGCGTGTTGTTATCAGAAACCATTTCTCATTTTTTTATTCCCAACTTCTTCCTAGTACCAATTCACCGCACTACCCGTATTGCTTCGCTGATCCCATTTCAAAGCATCGGTCAGCATACTGGAGTTAGCACGAATACTGAAGTTATAGGAAGTAAAGGGACCGAATACCAAGCCACAGCTCATATTGAAACAGTGCAGGTCACGGCTGATATTGACCGTTGTCATTGACATCTCTTTCGTATTAAAATCATACCCCGAAGAATAATTCACATTCCAGCGGCTACCCAACTTCACATTACCGGAAACATTCAATGAATGAGTCACCGAATAAGGATATCGCATCGTCTTGATATTAATCTGCTTGCTTCTGTCCTCACGAATACTATAACTATAACTCAAGCTCAATGACCATGGCATCTTGAAAGCCATATAGCCATCCGGATCTATAGCCGCCTTCTCTGTCTTTCTCAAACCGGAGTTATCTTCTTCCTCTGTGTTTTCATTGCCATCATCACTGTACTCATCCAGATTTTCATTCTTCTTGTCTTTATCCCCCTTACTGTCCTTTTCATCTTTCGGACCAAACCACTTTTTCCACGAATCATTATTCAATGTATACGAGAAAGAACCGCTATACCCCTGAAAACGACCAAAACGTCCGTATGACCATTCTGTACGGTTGCCTTCCACTACCTTGCCGTCTTTATCAAACTCATAAGCATACGTAGCAAACTGGGCGTTCATATTAAAAGTATAACTCTTGGTCAGTTTCAAGCGCAGATTCATACTCAAATTTCCCCAAGGTTTCTCTTTAGCCGCCGCATTATAGGAAATACTGGCTCCCAACTGGTCAATCAAGCTGATTTTCTTCACTCCGGTAGTATCCGCATCGGATTTCACTTTCATTTCCACATTATTATCTATAGAGAAAGTGAAATTCTCGGATTTACCACTGGGCGAGAAAGAGTAAGGCAAACCTTCATATGGATTATAAGTCTGAGTACGTACTTCTCCATCCGTATCAGTATAAGTATACGTTCCCACATATCCATACCTGGACGTACTGAAGTCCGGTGCATAACTCATGCTCACCGAAGGAGTAAAGACGTGACGGATCATTTCAATCTTGTCGCCAAACAATTTCTTCCACGGTTTGTAGAAACCATACATCTTGGTATTCACCTGCAAGCTCAAATCATAGTTATACACACGGTTGAAACCGTTGATTGTATCTCTCCGCACATTATTAGGTGCCGACGGATCATAACTCTGCTCCACCTTGCGCATATACCAGCGCTCGGTATAGTTGAAAGAAGGCACAACGTTGATATATTTAAACAAAGTGAATGTAGCGCTGATAGGAATCTTATGCTGCATACCATTAGTCCATTTATTCAAACCCTGCTTCAGAATCAGATTATCCTTGGTATTAATCGAGTTCGTCATCTGGCCGGTATATTGGAGTGAGATTTTCTCATACCAACGTTCATCACCTACCGCTTTCTTACGCTTGAACGGATAAATACGGTTCAATGAAATATTCAAATCCGGCAACGTCACACTGATAGAAGAGTCACGCGTATTCTGAGAGATATTGAATGTACTGGACAGATTCAATCCTATTTCGGGGAAATTGCGCGAATAACTCACACTAGACGTCTTGGTGTTATTTGAATACTGCTGCGGGTTATACAAACTACTCAGGTTACGCTGGTCATAACTACTGGTCGCAAAGTTCACATTCGCCGAAAAAGAGCTGTTAGGGTTAGCCTTGGCATCCTGTCTGTGACTCCATGCAATTCTGAAATCTTTTGTAACCATATAGTCCGGCATATTCTTCTCACCGGTTTTCGTTACCAGATAACTGGCATTGAAATTACCGCTATATTTATATCTCTTGTTATAATTAGACTGCACGGACAGTCCCCATGAACCTTTCGTAAAGATCTCACCCAACACTTTCAAATCCATACGGTCACTGATGGCGAAATAATATCCCCCATCACGCAAATAAAAACCACGATTCATTTCATCACCGTATGTAGGCATAATGAATCCTGACGAATAACTGCTGTTAAACGGAAAAAATCCGAAAGGAATGGCGATAGGCAACGGCACATCCTCCACCACCAGCTGGGCAGGACCGAAAACCACATTTTTCTTAGGACGCACTTTCGCCATGGAAAGTTTCAGATAGAAGTGAGGATGTTCGTGATTATCACACGTAGTATATCGTCCGTGACGCAAATAAAGTTCATCATTAGCACCTTTCTTCGACTCCTCACTGGTAACGTATCCTTCCCCCTGCTGAGTAACGATATTATTAATGAACCCCTTCTTCGACTTGAAGTTATAACGCATGATTTTTGACTCATACGGAGTCTCGCCATCCTTAAAGACAGGAGTACCTTTTTCCACGCCAGCCGAGTCGGGAACACCACGGGCATACACCGTACTGCTATCCATGTTCATTGTAATCACGGCAGAGGTCAACTCTATTTTCTCATAGTTCACCTTACCGTCACCATACAGATGGGCATATCCGCCTCAGTGAATACGATAGAGTCATTTGCTTCATAAATAACAGGCGCATCCAACGGCTGTTTCTTTTTAGGTGCAACCGTATCGATAGACAACGTATCTACCAAAGCACTATCTACTTTCAGGGAATCATTACCGGATGCAGAATTCCGCTTTCTGCGTTGAGCACCTGTACTTAAAGAAAGTGACAGGCATGCAAATAGTAGTAGGAATGTTATAAATCTATGTCGTTTTAGTGGCGTCATTCACAAATCATTTACGCTTTTGAGGGGCAAAATTAAGCATTATCCGCCAATAATGAACTATTTAGCGGATATTTAATTTATTTTTAAGGCTTACAAGAAACATTCGCACCAATGGTTAAAACGGATTATCCCATCTTCCCCATAACGTGAAATACTCTTTAACGCTTTCTCCACGCTCTTTTCCCTGTCCAGATGCGTCTTTGAGAAAAACTTGTCGGCAAAGCAAATAACCTGTTCTTCCAGCGAAACCGGAACCATATTCCGATGAGGAACAGGCAACTGCTGGTCAATAATACTTTGCAAAGACATACCCGCTCCCGTATGTCTTTCACAGACCAATGCATGACGCGGAAATCCTTCTTTCCGCATCAGATCAGCCCCCAAATATCCATGACAAATATAAGGATAAGATCCGAAACAACAAATGCCCTCAGCATCCGTCATAAAAATACCAATATCGTGCAGCATCGCCGCCTCTTCCAGAAACTGCTTGTCCAGATTCAATTCCGGATGCTTGCCGGCAATCCATAACGCCTTATCGGCCACCGAACGGCTATGCGCCAGCAGGATATGTTTCAGTTCATTATCTTCAGGATAATATTTATTAATGATAGCAAGTGCGTCCATTCTCAATTAAATTCTTATTTTTGTGCAATATTACAAAATAATCGCCACATATCATGAAAACAAAATACATTTTCCTATACTGCCTCTTGTTTATCTGCAACGCCGTGACCGCGCAAAAGGTTATCACCGGAGCCGAACAGATGGACCGTCTCTTACCTATATTAAAAGGGAAGCGTGTGGCATTGGTTGTAAACCAAACCTCCAAAGTAGGAGAAACCCATCTGTTGGACACCCTGCTTGCAGCGCATATACAAATTAAAAAGGTATTCGCTCCCGAACACGGATTCCGGGGTGACGCCGATGCCGGAGAAACCATCAGGAACGGAAAAGATACCCGCACGGGAATACCCATCCTGTCCCTTTACGGTAAAAATAAGAAACCTACAGCCACACAGCTACAGGACATAGACCTGATTGTGTTCGACATTCAGGATGTAGGTGCCCGTTTCTATACCTATATCAGCACCATGCAGTATGTAATGGAAGCTTGTGCCGAGAACCGGAAACAACTGGTCATCACAGACCGGCCCAATCCTTGTGATTACGTGGACGGCCCTGTGCGACAGAAAAACCAGAAAAGTTTTGTGGGTATGCACGCCATCCCCATTTTACACGGTTGCACTGTAGGCGAGCTGGCTCAAATGATCAATGGCGAAGGCTGGCTGCCCAACGGCAAAAAATGCGCGTTGACCGTCATCCCCGTGGAAGGCTGGAAACACGGACAACCCTATTCGCTTCCGGTAAAACCCTCTCCCAACCTGCCCAACGACCAGGCAATTGCCTTATATCCTTCACTCTGCCCGTTTGAAGGTACAGCCATCAGTGTGGGCAGAGGTACTCTTTATCCTTTTCAAGTAATCGGTTCACCGGATATCCGCATCTCCTCCTTTTCTTTCAGACCGGAAGCCTTGGAAGGCTTTGACAAGAATCCGATGTATAAAAACCAATACTGCTATGGCAATAATCTCCGCCATATCACCGCCCCGAAAGGATTCTCTTTAAAATACATCATCACCTATTATCAAGCTTATCAAGACCTTGGGAAAGCGGACAAGTTCTTTACCCGCCCGCAATGGTTCGACCTGCTGATAGGGAACCGTACCGTAAGGGAACAAATCATGAAAGGAGCCAGTGAAGAAGAAATCCGTGCAGGATGGCAGAATGAACTGGAAGCCTACAAAAAGATGAGAGAGAAATACCTGCTTTATGAATAATATTTCCTTCCAAGCTGACAGATTTCGTCAAAAAAGGAGACAACAACCCAATCTATTCAGGACACGCAGCACCATTCCTCTGCATCCACCAAGCCCCAACCACAAACGGCTTTCCAACCGCCAACAGGCGGAATCTGTTTCAATCTTCTTTCCGGAAGGTCTGCATACCCTTCTCACCACCCCGATGATATCCGTGTCCTCACATTCCTCATAAAAACGACAAACGCCATCTCCCTGCATCAAATAACGACTGCCTCTTTTTTGAATAATCCGATGCAATACATACCGGTCTGTCTGCCGGAACAGAATGACATCAAAAAGTTTCAACTCCTCCTTATCATACGGCCCCACCACCACTTCATCCTTCCCATTTCTCAGTAAAGGCATCATGGAATTGCCTTTCACCCGGAACTTCACGCTCCTGCCACTTTTGATTTCCGACTCCACCCACGCAAAGAAACATTCATTCGCTATCCGCTTCATACCCATCTCCATATAAAGTACGACATACTAATTTCACCGCCTCCGCATCGGGCAAACACTCCAGATGATAAACAGGAATGGATGAAACCATCTTTTCCAACAGACTACAAACCCCACTGTATAATTCCTCCTCGTATGCAAATGCAGGAGGAGCAGACGGATGCAAAGCTGCATAAGCCTGCAAAGTGTTCAATCTCCGTATCTTGTTATACGGTGCTTGTGACAAACGTACACATCCGGCCAACGGATAACGCTCCGCCTTATAACAAGGAGTCTTCCCACTCCACGGGCTGCCATATACCCACACGCCCCTCTCTTCATAACGCACAATGGGACTGTCATCATTCAGCAACTTACTTCCTGCTATATTTTCCCTCCACAAACGGGTATGGTACTTTTTCCGGTTCCGCTTTCACCTAAAAAAAGAACCGCTTTCCCTTATAAACAATACAACTGCCATGCAAGGCAACCGTCTCTTTCCGTACCGTCATCAGGCCATACCCCATCCATAAGGCAAACCTTAAAAGACGGGGAGAATAATTACCATATAAACAGATACCTCTCCCGGTTCCACCCATCGTCCGGAGATAAAGCGACGGTTCTCCCTGCGGAGCCAGTTCCAACAAAAAGCTATCCCCACTCACACCAAAAGTACCGGTTACATCTTCATATCCGAACCCATAGGACTTTCTCTGAAAAGCCGGAAAACCCCAACCGTTTCCCTCCCAAACAGTAAAATCCGGCAACCAAGCACCCTCATATACATCTTTTGCCGAAACCAGATCCGGTTGCCAAACAAAAGGCTTGAAACCGCTGATACCATCCACCGCCTCCATCAACCTTTCGTCCGGCAATGCGAAGCAGTGGCCACCTATTTTATAAATTCGATCCATTGTCTTTTCCATTTAATCTGATTACACGATGACAATATGCCAACGAGCTTTCCCGATGGGCTATCGTAAGAACAGTCAGCCCCCTACACTCCTTCATCAGACCGAGAAGCATTTCATTGACAGCCCGTTCAGTCTCATTATCCAATGCAGAAGTAGCCTCATCCAGTAGAAGCACCTCCGCTTTCTTATACAAAGCACGGGCGATGCCTACCCGTTGTTTCTGACCTCCCGAAAGCCTTCCTCCCCCTTCACCCAAAGGAGTATCCATTCCTTGCGGCAATTCATCCATCCAAGCATCCAATCTCACCAGCCTCACTATCTCCGCTACCCGTTCCTTATCTATAGACCGGCATCCCAAAGCAATGTTTTCCGCCAAGGTCCCATCCAGCACAAACACTTCCTGTTGCACATATCCCACCTTGCGATGCCATTCCTGCCTCGGCACATCGGCAAGCGGCCTGCCATCTATCCGAATAGCGCCTTTATCCGGAGTGATAAATCCCAAAAGCAGATTAAACAAGGTAGATTTACCCACGCCACTCTCACCACAGATACCTACATATTCCCCCTTACGAATAGTACAACAAAAGTCCTTTAGAACCTCTTTACTTTCAGGATAAGCATAGGTGAGGTGTTCTATCCGTATCTCTTTTTGAAAAGAAAACGCTTCCTGCCCCCATGATGGAGAAACTGCTTCCATCCCCTTATCCCCCAACCCTTCCTCTATAATCCGCAGAGAATAGACCGCATTCTGTACTTGTGTCCAACCACCTAAGATGCCGCGCAAAGCGGGTAACAGCCGGAAAGCCGCCACAGCAAAGACACCTACCAGCGCTTTGATATCCCCTGTTCCGAAAACGGTGAGCAAGGTCAGCCCCGATATGACCGCCATTTCGGAAAGGCAAAGAGGAAGATGCTGTATCGTTTCCAGTTTCAAACGGCTCTCACTGATTTTCCTTACCCTCTGGCGAATGCCTGCTGAAGAAAAGGAAACGCCGCATTCAGTTCCAATTCGGCATACCCTTTCATCGTTTCCGTGACCAGCCGGGATTGCTCACGACGAGCCTGCTGCTCCTGCTCACCATAACGGCGCATCGGTTTCCTGATCCCCCATCCGTAAATCAGCATGAAAGGCAGAAAGGCAATATACAACATCAGTACCGTCAACGGAGCGTAAACCAACAAAGCTGCCGTCACCCAAAAAACAAGCAGCAGTTCTCCTGTCATGCGAAGCAAGGGGGAAAGAAGGTTTAAAGAAAAAGCATAACAGATATAGTTCACCTCATATCCCAGCCGGATACTCCCCCTGCTGCGTATAAACAATAATCCCCGTTGATAGTAAGAAGTAAAGAGAGAAAAGCTGAGCCGACGGTAAAGAGACATCAGAAAATGGTTTTGAAAACGTGAAAGCCCCGCTGCCAAAGCGTTTTTCACCAAAATAAAGACTATTGCCACCAGACAAAATAACAGGGCGGCATCTTTATCCCTCCCGTCATCCAACAGAAAAAACAAGACAGGCAACAGGGCAGCGAGTCCGGCAAAGTCAAGTAATGCACAAAGAAATACGGCACAAACCACCCTTATCCCCATTTTCCTTTCATCAGGCAACAACAAACGGCAGATTCTTTTCAACATAAACCGCTTATTTTCGTTCCGTCTGGAAGATGGTATGGGGAGAGCGCAGATGCAACAGAATAGAATTTCCAACCCATTTGCACAGTGAAATGCGCAACACGCTGTTGCACGCACGATGAGTATGCAGCATACGTTTGGTTTTATAAACCAGAATGCCCCATTTATTCTTCGCCGGAACTGACATCGTATAGGGTGGCCGGATGATTTCCCGCAAGATTTCCTCCGCCAATCCTTCTCCTCCATATACAGGAACGGAAGTTCCTAAATAATCATTACAGAGGCGGGTCATTGCCAATATCATATTTCTAAAACGAATATCCGTCACTTCCTCAGGAATATGCAGGCCGTATCTATTCAGCAGGCAAGCCCAGTCGCAAAGATGATGAAGTGCCAGCCGCGTGCATAATGCTGGGCGGCATGAAAAGCGAGAAATACGGTATTAAAGGTGGAAGATGGGATTAAAATGGAGCATTTTCCGTCCAATTCCGCCGATACGGGTTGTAGCAGTTTTTTGAAGGAGCTTATCCATCTTCACTGCTATACGGTATGTTTCCGAATTAATGAAGGTTTTATGATTCTCTATCGGAATACCTTTATAGTAAAACACACTATGCTTTTCGGAGTGTTCAAAGTCTACCTCTATTCCTTTTTCTTCCATTAACCGGTCTGCCAGCCGGTTGGCCTCGGCATCACTTTTCCGGGAATGGTCTGCCGAATAAGTGAAGATGTCTATATCTCCCCCTTCCCTGTGCGAAGGAATAGGATAATAGGTGGAGAGACCCACTCCTTTCAACTGGACCGTGGTAATGCCATGCGTTTTATAAAAAGCTGAAAGTTCGGCTATGGTATGGCAGTACCGCAGGTAGCGTTTTTCATAGTTCTCTACCGCCATCGCCCAGTTTAACTTCAAAGCCTTCGGGGGCTGCAAACAGGCCGGCAGGGTTTGTATTCCGTCCCATGCCAAAGCCATCACTCCCTGTTCCACTGCCAGCTTATAGCAACTCTGCCAAGATAACAATGACACATCGGCAAAAAGGGCAGAATTGACCGGAATGGTGTTCAAGGCTGAACACAGCAGAGCAAACAGCATTTTTTCTGATTGGTTCAATTCCATCGGTTCAGTCTATTATAACATTACATTTTTTCAATGAGCTAACCCAAGCCATTGCATCTTGCCGGGCTTGCTGCACCGGTATATGATAGGTTTTAGCCAAGAGACAACCTACCTCGTCTACAGAAAATTCCTTTCCGCAAAACTTGTTCCATAGAAAACGTGCGGAAGAGTTCAGCGAGATAATTCGGGTGAAATCCACATCCGGTGTACCTTGATTGATTATAATGGTTTCTCCGGCTATATGGCGGAGTTTAAAGTTAGAGTTGAGTTTCATAAGCAAAATATAAAGTAAACGCAGCAAGAAAAAGCAAGGTTGATGATAATACAGCAAGAATGCAGTCTATTAAGCAGTTAGGTGTTTAACTCATAATACTGCATAAGCTGAAAAAGGAGGTCCGCCAAAAGCTGCGAAAGACTTCAGTTCCCATATCGTTACTGATATAACAGGAACAAGAAACGGCACAACGGGTTCTATTTCAGTAATTTGCACAGTTTTTCATACCTGAGGACAACTCGCTTGATATTAACTTTGTAACGATCAAAAAAGTATGAAAACGAGTATGAGCAGATCGACCTTCAAAATCCTCTTCTACGTGAAGAAGGGCAGCGAGAGAGCCAACGGCTATCTCCCCCTGATGTGCCGTCTTACGGTGGACGGCGAAATCAAGCAGTTCAGCTGCAAGCTGGACGTGCCCCCGAAACTTTGGGACGTGAAAACGGCACGTGCCACGGGCAAGAGCGCCGAGGCGCAGAAAATCAATGCGGCGGTTGACCGGATACGCGTGGACGTGAACCGCCGTTACCAGGAACTGATGCAGTCCGACGGCTATGTCACCGCCGCCAGGCTGAGGGACGCCTGCCTCGGGCTGGGCGTGAAACGCGAGACGCTGCTGAAGCTCTTCGAGCAGCACAATGAGGAGTTCATCAAGAAAGTGGGACATAGCCGCGTGCAGGGAACATACAACCGCTACCGTACCATATACAGGCACCTTTGCGAGTTCGTCCCGAAAGTGTACCGACGTGACGACATCCCCCTGAAGGAACTCAACCTGACGTTCATCAACAACTTCGAGTATTTCCTGCGTACGGAGAAGAAATGCCGCACCAATACCGTATGGGGTTACATGATCGGGCTCAAGCACGTCATCTCCATCGCCCGCAACAGCGGTGCGCTTCCCTTCAACCCCTTCGCCGGGTACATCAATTCCCCCGAGAGCGTTGACCGAGGCTACCTGACGGAGCGTGAGATACAGACGTTGATGGAGACCCCGGTGAAAAGCGGGACCTGCGAACTGGTACGCGACCTCTTCATCTTCTCTGTGTTCACCGGACTGGCATACGCGGACGTGAAGGCACTGACGACCGACCGGCTCCAGACCTTCTTCGACGGCAACCTCTGGATCATCACCCGCCGTCGCAAGACAAACACCGAGTCCAACATCCGCCTGCTGGACGTGCCCAAGCGCATCATAGAGAAGTATAAGGAACTGTCCAAGGACGGTCATGTATTTCCGGTACCGAGCAACGGCAGATGCAACACCATATTGAAGGAACTTGGCAGGCAGTGCGGTTTCAAGATACGGCTGACCTATCATGTGGCCCGGCATACGAACGCCACCACCGTGCTGCTCTCGCACGGTGTACCCATCGAGACCGTAAGCCGTCTTTTGGGGCATACGGATTTGAAAACCACCCAGATATATGCCGGATAACCAACCAGAAGATCAGCAGCGACATGGAAATCCTGTCCCATAAGCTGGAAAAGATGGAGAAGGAAATATGCGATGCCATCTGAGGAAATGGTATTTATGAAACGGATGATTTTCCCCTTCCTCATCAAAGTTCTCCGTCCCTGCGGGACTCCGCGTTTTCCCTTCGGTTTCCGGCAGAATTTCCGTGCGGCGAAATTTTCTGCCGGAAAACGCTCCGAAAGCGCAGGGACGGACGTAAGAGGGATTCAGAAGCGAAAACTGCGACCGA
>ENA-OQAZ01000581-OQAZ01000581.1-human-gut-metagenome-genome-assembly--contig:-NODE-581-length-19998-cov-3.110161_pt1 | contig 19998 bp, 30 predicted proteins | sample MGYA00242737_ERZ504531 | MGnify/ENA primary metagenome ERZ504531 (study PRJEB26092, sample SAMD00036244) | human gut metagenome | host: Homo sapiens | study: EMG produced TPA metagenomics assembly of... | reverse complement strand
TGCAGAGCTGAAGAAAACGCATTGATGCATTTGCCGGTTATGGCCCTTCCCGTGAAAAGGCAAACCCCGCAGACCGCAGTCTGCCGGGGTTTGCAATATTAAAATAAATTTACCGCTGAAAATGCCCAGAGCAAAGCGGAGGGCATTCAAATGATTCAGTTCTCCGCAGAAATATCCTGACCGAAATACTTCTCGCTCAGCTCTTTCAGGGTGCCGTCGGCACGCAGCTCCTCAATGGCGGTGTTGATAGCATCCAGCAGGGTGGCGCTGGCATCGCCCTTGCGCAGAGGAATGGCAACGTGGGAAGCGTCCTCAGTCTGGGCCACCAGCTTGAAATCTGCGTCCGGGTGGACGTTCAGGTAATCGTAGAAGGAGACATCAGCGTTCAGGGTGGCGTCGATGCGGCCTGCGGTGAGCAGCTGGATGGTCTCTTCCAGCGTGTCGATGCCCTGCACGGTGGCGCCATAGCTCTCGGCCAGCTCCATGTAGGTGGAAGCCAGACTGTTGGCGGTGGTCTTGCCCTTCAGGTCTTCAAAGCTGGTGATCTCGTCGTTATCCTTGCGGACGGCAAGGGCAGTGTGGATGTAGCCGTAGGGCTCGGTGAAATCATAGGTCTTGGCGCGCTCGTCGGTCACTTCCACGCCGTTGCACACGATGTCGTAGCGGCCTGCGTCCAGACCGGCAAACAGGCTGTCCCAGTCGCTTTCGACGTACTCCGGCTCCACGCCCAGCTTTTCGGCAATGGCGCGGGAGACTTCCACATCGTAGCCCACCAGAGTATCGGATTCGTCGTGGTAGCTCCAGGGCTGCCATGCGCCTTCCAGTGCAACGATCAGCTTGCCGCTGGACTGGATGTTAGACAGCTGGTCGCCGGCAGCAGGAGCCACAGAGGCGGCCGTGCCGGAAGCAGCGGTGCTGCCGGAAGAATTGGAGCAGCCGGACAGAGTCAGCACGCCGGCAGCGGCCATAACGCTCATAAGAGAAATAAAGGTTCTGCGTTTCATAGTTGGATTCCCTTTCCTCTATAAAAATATTTGTGAAATAAACTCCTTCAGGCAAAGAGGGAGACTTTCTGGTTTTGCCAAAGGCCCCATCCCGGAGGGGCTGTCTGCGGAGCAGACTGGGGGATTGGTTAAACCTCACTCGGTGTGAGCGATCTTCCGCAAAAATTCGCGGGTGCGCTCCTCTTTGGGGTTGGCGAAAAACTCATGCGAGGGAGCCTGCTCCACTACCACGCCGTTCTCCATGAAAACGGTCTTGGAGGAAACATTGCGGGCAAAGCCCATCTCGTGGGTGACAACCAGCATGGTCATGCCCTCTTCGGCCAGCTGCCGCATCACGGCCAGCACTTCGCCAGTCAGCTCCGGGTCAAGGGCCGAAGTCGGCTCGTCAAAATAGATGATCTCCGGGTCAGATGCCAGCGCACGGGCAATGGCCACGCGCTGCTGCTGGCCGCCGGAAAGCTGGCGCGGATAGTAGTCGGCTCGGTCGGCAAGGCCCACCTTTTCCAGCATCTTCATGCCAACGGCATCCACCTGCTCTTTGGGCATTTTGCGGGCAATGATGAGGCCCTCGGTCACGTTCTGCAGGGCAGTCTTGTTGCGGAACAGATTGTAGCTCTGGAACACAAAGGCCGTCTTTTTGCGCAGCCGGGCAATGTCGGCACGGCTGGCCCGGGCAAGGTCGAACGTCTCACCGTCAAAGGTGAGCTGGCCTGCGTCGGCAGTCTCCAGAAGTTCAGACAGCGCAGCAGGGTGGTCTTGCCGGAGCCGGAGGGGCCGAGGATGGCCACCACATCGCCCTTTTCCACGGTCAGGTCCACGCCGCGCAGCACCTGCAGCTCGCTGGTCACTTTGCGTGCACCGGGCCGGTGGAAGATGCCTGCCTGCAGGCGGGGCTTTGTGTAGGTGAAAAAGGACTTGTGGACGTTTTTGATCTCTAACATGGACATGGTTGCCACACTTCCTTTCTTACTGGAAGCCGTGGGCGTTGAGCCGACGCTCCAGCAGTGCCTGCAGCTTGGTAATGACCGTGCAGAACAGCAGATACACCACGGCCACCTCACAGTAGATGGGCAGGAAGATGTAGGTGCGGGCGGCCACGCGCTGACCGGCCATGAACAGCTCGGCTACTGTGATATTGGACGCCAGCGAGGTGTCCTTGATCATGCCGATGAGCGAGTTGGAGAGGGCGGGCACTGCGGTGCGCAGGGCCTGCGGCAGCACGATGCGGCGCATGATCTGCCACCAGCTCATGCCCACGCAGTAACCGGCTTCCAGCTGGCCCTGCGGCACGCTTTCCAGTGCGCCGCGCATGGTCTCGGCGCAGTAGGCACCCTCGTTGAAGGCAAAGGCGATGACCGCAGCAGGGAAAGCGTCCAGCATGATGCCCACGCTGGGCAGACCATAAAAGATGATGAACAGCTGCACCAGCAGCGGCGTGCCGCGGATGACCCAGATGTAGAACCGTGCGATCTGCCGCAGCACCGGCACATTGGCGTACTGCACCAGCGCAACGGCCACGGCAATGATCATGGCAAAAAAGAAGGAGACCAGCGTGAGCGGGATGGTCATGGTAAGGCCTGCCGTAAGGATACGGGGCAGGGCCTCCGCCAGCACACTGACCGTACGGTTGGAAAGAAATGCTTCAAACATGAAAAATGTTCCCTCAGAACGGTATTCAAATACTTTGTAAATCGTAAGAACAAAGGTATTATAAGGCTTGGAGTGCGCTTGAAGTCAAGGGCTTTTTCTAAAATTCCTACAAAACCTACCAGAATACTATAGCATGAATCCGGATGGAGTGCAAACGGTTTGCTCAAAACGCGTGATGTGTACAAAAACGGACGACCCATCTGGAAAACTTTGTGCAATGCGGCAAGCGGTTGACGGCGCACCGGCTTTCGTGTACAATGAACATAACAACGCGCACCGGGCTTGGCCCGGCACAGGCGCAAATTCACCGCAGAGGGTGCAGTGCCCTTTGCGCGGTGCAGACACGGAGGACACGAACGTGACGAAGAAAAAAATTGGCGTTCTGGGTGCAGGTACCTGGGGCATGGCTCTGGCACGGATGCTGTGTGTCAGCGGCAATGATGTGCAGGTGTGGTCGGCGCTTCCGGCTGAGGTGGAGAACCTTTCCGCTACGCGGGTGCACCCCAATCTGCCGGGCATGAAGATCCCGGAAGAGCTGCAGTTTACCAAGAGCATTGAGGAAGTGTGCACCGGCAAGGATGTGCTGCTGTTTGCAGTGCCGTCGGTATTTGTGCGCTCCACCACGGCCAAGGCCCGGCCTTACATCCCGGACGGCCAGATCCTTGTGGACGTTGCAAAGGCATGGAGCCGGAAACCTTATATACCATGACTGAGGTCATTGCCGACGAGCTGAACAAAGAGGGTGGCCCCCAAAACGCAAAGCTGGTGGCCCTTTCCGGCCCGACCCATGCGGAAGAGGTGGCGCTGGATCTGCCCACCACCATCGTTTCGGCCTGCCCGGATGAAGCCGCTGCCGAGTATGTGCAGGATGTGTTCAGCAACACCTGTATGCGTGTGTACACCAACGCCGACATCAAGGGCGTGGAGCTGAGCGGCGCGCTGAAGAATGTGATTGCGCTGGGTGTTGGCATCTCCACCGGCTTGGCTACGGCGACAACGCCCGCGCAGCCCTCATCACCCGCGGCATTGCCGAAATCGCCCGGCTGGGCGTGGCCATGGGCTGCAACATCCACACCTTTGCGGGTCTGGCCGGTATCGGCGACCTGATCGTGACGGCGACCAGTATGCACAGCCGCAACAATCGTGCGGGCATTCTGATCGGCAAGGGCAAAAGCCCGGAGCAGGCCGTGAAGGAGGTCGGCATGGTGGTGGAGGGCATCAATGCACTGCCTGCGCTATGGAGCTGGCAGCAAAGTACAATGTGGAAATGCCCATTGTGCAGACGGTGAACGCCATCGTGAAGGAGGGCATGAGCGCCAGCGACGCGCTGCGCACCCTGATGGACCGCAACCGGAAGAACGAGATGCCGCAGGGCTACGAAAAAGTCTGAATTTTAAGGGAGAAGGCACAGCTGTCTGCAGATGGCTGTGCCTTTTTTGCTGCGCGGCCTGCCCACTGGCCGAAAACACAAAATAAATTCAAATTTTTTACCAAAATCAAGACGTAAAAGGGTAGAAGGTCGGGAAACTTTCTGCTATACTGAAACAGAACGCAAAAACCGGGGGACGTTTTGTGCACCCTGTCGGAGAGAAAGAGAGGAATCTGCCATGCCGTCAACTTATGCGCACCGCCGCTTTGGCACCAATGTGCTGGAACATCTGCCGGATGAACTGCGTGCTCAGCTGGAACAGAACCGTGAGCTTTATGATATCGGCCTGCACGGGCCGGACCTGCTGTTTTATTACCATGCTGCCAAGTCCAACCCGGTGGGTGCATTGGGCAACGCCATGCACGAGGAGCCGGGGCGGGTCTTTTTTGACCGGGCGCGCAGGTGGTGCACTGCGAGGCAGACCGGATGCCGCGCTGGCCTATGCACTGGGTTTTGTGTGCCACTTTGCGCTGGACAGCACCTGCCACCCGTATGTGGAGCAGTTCACCCGGGAAAGCGGCGTGACCCACTGCGAGATCGAGACCGAGTTTGACAACATGCTGCTGCGCCGGGACGGATACGACCCGCTGAAGTTTTTCACAGCCAGCCATATCCACCCGTCGGAACAGAATGCAAAGGCGATCGCGCCCTTTTACGAGGGCATCTCGGAGCAGGTGGCGCTGGACTCGCTCAAGGGCATGATCTCAGTGCACAGGCTGCTGCAGGCATCCAATCCTGTCAAGCGCTGGGTGGTGCTGACAGGCATGAAGGTGGTGGGCAAATACGACATGCTGCACGGCCTTGTGGCAGATCCGCAGCCGAACCCGAAGTGCGTGGAGAGCGGCAAGCGGCTGGAAGAACTGTATGCGCAGGCGCTTCCGCTGGCAGAAACGCTGATCCTGGAATTTGTGGCAAAGCTGGACACGGACCAGCCCTAAGCAAGGCCTACGACCATACATTTGGGGAGTTCTGAGCAAGTCGATGCAGGCCAGCAGGGAAAGATGCTGTTTCCCGCTACGACCCTTTTGGTGAAAATGTGTTTGGAGCGCTCCGCAGAGCGCGACAAACACGAAAATAAAAACAAAATTTCCGCTGTAGATGGCCAAAGCGAATGCGGCGGCCATTTTAAATGGTGAAATCTAAAAAGAGGGGGCACCGCCCGGCGGTGCGAGAGGAAACAAGATGAAACATGAAAAATTCAAGGTGACCCCGCTGGAGCGGTCATGGATCCTGTACGATGTGGGCAACTCGGCCTTTGTGCTGATGATCGCCACACTGGTGCCCATTTTCTTTAATGCGCTGGCCGAGGCCGGGGGATTGAGTCCGGTGAACTATCTGGCCTACTGGGGCTATGCAAGCTCGGTGGTCACGGTGATCACGGCAGTGCTGGGGCCGATTTTGGGCACGCTGGCCGATACCAGAGGCTTTAAAAAGCCCATCTTCATGCTCTGCCTGTTCGTGGGTGTGGCAGGCTGCTGTGCTATGGGCCTTGCCACTACATGGCTGCCGTTCCTGATCATCTTCATCCTTGCAAAGATCGGCTTTTCGGGCAGTCTGGTGTTCTACGATTCCATGCTGGGCGATGTGACCACCCCGGAACGCATGGATGTTGTGTCTTCGCAGGGCTATGCATGGGGCTACATTGGCAGCTGCGTGCCTTTGTGGTGTGTCTGGCGCTGGTGCTGGGAAGCGGGGCCATCGGCCTGAGCCAGATGACCGCCCTTTCCGTGGCGCTGCTCATCACCGCTGTGTGGTGGCTGGGTACCACCCTGCCGCTGCTGCGGAGCTATAAGCAGATCAACTATGTGGAGGTGGAGCAGCACGCCATCCGGCAGAGCTTTGTGCGCATCGGCCACACCCTCAAGCATCTGCGCGAGGATAAGCAGGTGTTCTGGTTCCTGCTGGCCTTCTTCTGCTACATCGACGGCGTGTATACCATCATCGATATGGCCACCGCCTACGGCACGGCACTGGGGCTGGAGACCACCGGCCTTTTGCTGGCCCTGCTGGTAACACAGATCGTAGCCTTCCCTTCGGCGCTGATCTTTGGTCGGCTGAGTGCAAAATACCCGTCCAGCCAGCTTATCCCGGTCTGCATCGCAGCCTACACCGGCATTGCGGTGTTCGCCTTCTTCCTGACCAGCCAGTGGCAGTTCTGGTACTGGCCGTGCTGGTGGGCATGTTCCAGGGCGGCGTGCAGGCACTGAGCCGCAGCCACTTCGCCAAGATCATCCCGGCTGAAAAATCCGGCGAATACTTTGGCCTGTTCGACATCTGCGGCAAGGGCGCGTCCTTCCTTGGCACCATGATCGTGAGCGTGGGCAGCCAGCTGACCGGCAGCGCCAATATGGGCATTGGGATGCTGGCGCTGCTGTTTGCAGTGGGCTTTGTGCTGTTCCGGGTGCCTGCCGGACTGAGGGCGCAAAACAGGTGTAAAAAATACGATTTAAAATTGCCGACGCTTTCGCTTTGGCAATATCAGAGGAAATATTATTTTATAATTTTGCAAACAAGCCGGCCTGCGGGGCCGGCTTGTTTTCGTTTTCACGGGAAGGGCACAATGGCAAACGGCATTTTGCCTGCGCAGGTTCTGCGGGAACATTCGCGTCAGCAGATAGCGCGAGCATTAATTAAGCCTGCTCCCCTGTGGGGAGCTGCCGCCGCAGCGGCTGAAGGGTCTATAAATCGGCGGAACACAAAAAATCCTTTAGCGCAGCGACTTGGATTTTTTGTATGGAGCCTAACTGCTTTGGGGTCTAAAAGGGGCGAGCAGCCCCTTTTTCATGGATCCAGCGCGTTGAATCGCTGGTTGTTTCTGTCTGTTGCTACCAAACAAGAAGCATACCTGGCGGTAATGCTTTTTACAAAAGGCATTAAACTCAATCTACGCGAAAACGCTCTGCACGGGAAGCAAATCATCAAAAACCGTTCTTCTGGTTATTATTAACAAGCCTGTAATTGTCTTTTTAAGCGGCGAATGATACAATAGTGTCAAACGATTTCAAAACCACAAAGGAGAAAACGAAATGGAACGATTTCCCGGTTATACCCTCGTGCGTACCGAGGACTGCCCTGAACAGCACGGAACCCTGACCGTGCTTACCCACGATGTGAGCGGTGCCACGGTGCTGCTGGTGGAAAATGAGGATACCAACAAGGCGTTTGGCATCGGCTTTGGCACCTTCCCGTCCGATGACACCGGCGTGTTCCACATTCTGGAGCACTCGGTGCTGGCAGGCAGCGAAAAATACCCGGTGACCTCGCCGTTCTTGCAGCTGCTCAAAAGCAGCATGGCATCTTTCCTGAATGCGATGACCTTCCCGGATAAGACGGTCTACCCGTTCGCTACGCCCAATGAGACCGACTTCAAAAACCTGATGGATGTCTACCTGAACGCGGTGTTCTGCCCGCTGGCTATGGTGGACAAGAGCGTGTTTGAGCAGGAGGGCTGGCACCGCAGTGCCGACGGCACCGTGAGCGGAGTGGTGTACAACGAGATGCAGGGCGCTCTGGCTGCACCGGATGCTCAGTTGGAAAATGCACTGGAACGGGCCATGTTCCCGGATACGCCTACGGCTTTGTTTCCGGCGGCGACCCGGCCAGCATCCCGGCGCTGACCTATGAAAAGTATAAGCGGGTATATCACCGCCACTACAGCGCCGACAACTGCTGCATTACCCTCTATGGCAAAATGGATATGGCTGAAAAGCTGGAACTGCTGGACAGGGATTATCTTTCAAGAATGCCCAAGGGCACCAGCCGCCCGCAGCTGACCGTGCAGCACGAGCAGGCGGGTGCCTGCGTGGAACTGCCCTACTATACCGAAAACCCGGAGCCGGACGAGGTGCAGTGTGCTCTGGCATGGTACACCGGTGCCTTTGCAGACCGGGAGCGGCAGCTGGGCGTGGAGATCCTGCTGGATGCCCTGCTTGGCACCAATAACTCTCGCTGAAGGCGGCGCTGCTGGCCGAAAAGCTGGGCGCAGATATTGACATTGGCTTTGACGACAGCACCCTGCAGCCGGTGCTGGAACTGGTGCTGCGCGGTGCCACCGAGGAGAGCGCCCGCAAGTTTGCTGCCGCTGTGCGCAAGGCGGTGGACGGCATTCTGGCCGAGGGCATCCCGCAGGAACTGCTGTTGGCTTCGCTGAACGCAGCAGAGTTTGCATCGCTGGAGCGCCCGGGCACCCTGCCAGACGGCGTGCTGGATGCCATCAACGCTTCCACCGGTTGGCTGCACACCGGCGATCCCACTCTGCTGCTGCACACGGACAGGCTGTTTGCTTCCCTGCGGGAAAAGATGGCCGATGGCTGGTTCAATGAGCTGCTGCGTGAGCTGTTTGCACCGGCTCCGGTGCAGGTGGTGCAGGTGCCCACCCTGCCTAAAAAGGAGGAGGGCGAACCCATCCGCACCGACGGCAAGCTTGTGCTGGAGCACCCGCTGACCGTTGCCGACCTTGGCGACGGAGCAAGGACGGCCCCAGGCGAGCGGGAACTTCTGGCTGGCGCGCAGCTGGTGCATCACCCTTCGGCAGGCAGCCTGTACCTGAACTTCTACTATGACCTCGGTAATGTGAAGCCTGAGGACATGCCGTATCTGGACCTGCTGACCGATGTGCTGGACGAGCTGGACAGCACCGAACACACCGCTCAGCAACTGAACACTCTGCGCAGCACATGGCTGGGCGACAGCCGCACCCAGCTGGACATCTGGACTGGGCGGCAGGAGGGTGCACCCTGCCATGCCAAGCTGAGCCTGTGCCTGAGCCTGCTGGAACGCAGTCTGGAAAAGGCTGTGGAGCTGGGCGGCGAATGGCTGTATGATACCATCCTTACCGGCCCGGCGGCAGAAGCTGCTTTTGCACGGGTGCTGAGCCAGCAGAAGTTGAACATGGAACAGCAGTTCATCCAGCAGGGCAATGTATACGCAGCCACCCGCGCCAGTGCCCACTACACGGTGGACGGTGCGGTGAGTGAACGCTGCAGCGGTGTGAGCTATTACAAGTTCTTGTGCGGCGTGCAGGAGCGCGGCAATTGGGCAGCACTGGGTGAAAAGCTGGATGCCCTGCGCACAGAGGTGCTGCAGCACGCGGAGCTGACGGTCAGCCTGTACGGCAGCGAGGATGCCCTTGCAAAGCTGCGCACTCTGCTGCCGGACAGCCGCTTTGCTGCCGAGGGCCGCGCTGCGGCAAAGCCCTATGTGGAGCCGCTGACACCGCCGGTGAACGAAGCGTTTATCATTGACGGCGGTGTGAACTACGATGTACAGGTATGGCCCATGGAGCGCCGCAGCGACCGCAAGGCGCTGGCCCGCGTGATGAGCTACGAATACCTGTGGCACAACATCCGCGAGGTGGGCGGCGCTTACGGCACCGGAATGCTCTCCTCGGACGGCGTGGAATACCTGTACACCTACCGCGACCCCCATGTAAAGGAAAGCTACGACACCTTTGCAAAAGGTCCGGCAGAACTGGCAGCACGGGAGTACACCGAAAAAGACCTGAACGATTTTATTGTGGGTACTGTGGCCAAGCTGGACACCCCTCGCAAGCCGCGTGCTGAGGCCCGCGAGACGGACCGTCGGTATTTCTGCGGCATCACTGATGAAATGATGGCGGCAGACCGCAAGGCCCTGTGTGCGGTGGATGCCGCACTGCTGAAGGAGCAGGCCGCAGAGCTGGGTGCCGCATGGCAAACGGCGTGCGGGTGGTGTTTGGCAGCAAGGATGCTGTGGAAGCCGCAAAAGACCTGTTTGATACGGTAGAGACACTGTAAGCAAAGAGTCTTCCATCCCGCCCGGGACATGCTCTGACAGGATAAAAGTGCCTGATGATACGAAAAATGTCATCGGGCACTTTTACTTTTTGTAAAGAAACGGAAAAATTTAAAAAGCAGGGTTGACGCAGCAAAAAAGCAGTGGTAAAGTAATGGGCGGAAAAGGCAAAAAGTGTCTTTTTACAACAGGAAAACGAGGTGGTTGTCATGGAACCTGCTGGCAGTAGCAGCAGTCTTTCTCCCCGATTACTTTATATGATGGCAGCCGCCGTTTCTGCTTTGCGCAGACCCTGCTGTGTGTGAATGCACACGGTGCGTGTTTGCGTTCCCTGAAAAGAAGAAACGAGAGCTGCCACTGAAAAGGAGGCAGCTTTTTTATGTCTGAAATCTCGATCGATACCCTCAAGACCATGCTGGCAAATCTGGACGATGCCAAGAAATACCAGAGCCTGCGGGATGTGATGGAAACTCTGCCCGCGCCCGACCTTGCGGCGGTATTTGAGGATCTGCCTGCAGAAAAGCTCCCGGTGCTGTTCCGTCTGTGCCCGAAGGATCTGGCCGCAGATGTGTTCACCGAACTGACCCCTGAGACCCAGCAGAAGCTGATCGACGGCCTGACCGATACCGAGCTGAAGGCTGTTGTGGACGAACTGTTCGTGGACGATGCCACCGACCTTGTGGAGGAAATGCCTGCCAACGTGGTCAAGCGCATTCTGGGTCAGGCCGACCCCACCACCCGCCGCATGATCAACGAGCTGCTCAAGTACCCGGAGGACTCGGCCGGCGGCGTGATGACCACCGAGCTGATGGAGCTGCGGCCGGACATGACCGTGGCACAGGCCATGGAGGCCATCCGCAGGAATGGCTTTGACAAGGAGACCATCAACAACTGCTATGTGACTGATGACAGCCGCAGGCTGATCGGCGTGGTGTCCCTGCGGGTGCTGGTGCTGGCAAAGAACACAGAAGAGCCTATCAAGGACCTGATGGATTCCAATGTGGTCAGCGTGAGCACCACCACCGATCAGGAGGATGTTTCCAACCTGTTCGAGAAATACGGCTTTCTGGCCATCCCGGTGGTGGACGCCGAGAACCGGTTGGTGGGCATCGTGACCATTGACGATGCTATCAGCATCCTGCAGGACGAGGCCAGCGAAGATATTGCAAAGATGAACGCAATCGGCCCCTCCGACAAGCCCTACTTCAAGCAGAGCATGTGGGATCTGTATAAGAGCCGTGCGCCGTGGCTGCTGTTCCTGATGATCAGCGCCACCTTCTCCAGTCTGGTCATTCGCGGATACGAGGATGCACTGGCCGCTGTGACCGTGCTGACTGCATATATCCCCATGCTGACCGACGCAGGCGGCAACGCGGCAGCCAGAGCACCTCCACCATCATCCGCGGCATGGCGGTGGGCGATATCCAGCCCCACGATCTGCCCCGCATCCTGTGGCGCGAGAGCCGCGTGGCCTTGCTGTGCGGCGGCACGCTGGCCGTATGCAACTTTGTAAAGCTGCTGGTGTTTGACCGCATCGCGGCTCCGGTGGCGCTGGTGGTGTGCCTGACTTTGATCTGCACCATCCTGCTCTCGCAGATCATCGGCGGCATTCTGCCGGTGGCGGCAGAAAAGCTGCATGTGGATCCGGCCGTGATGGCTTCACCCCTGATCACCACCATTGTGGATACCACCACGCTGCTGATCTACTTCAACATTGCAAAGATGCTGCTGCATCTGTAAAAGATACTCGGATCGGAATGCCCGGAGGCTCAGGAAAGCTTCTGGGCATTTTCTTTGCAAAAGGCGGGCGGCAGGAACCGGGAATGACAGGCGATTTTCAGAAAATTTCAGAAATGAAGCGAAAAAATGCGGAAGAACAGGGATGAACTATTCCTGAAAATATTTTTCAAGATATACAAGAAATAAAAAAGCTGCAAAAACCGGACGATGCAACATTTTGTAATCTTTTTGAGAGAAAAATGACATAATTTTTTTGCTTTTGTAGGGAGGCTGCAAATGTATGAAAAATTGTGATGTTTCGAGAAAAGAAATTGGCGAGCCCAAAAAGCATTTGTTGAAATAGCACAAAAGAACTCCTTCAATCTTGTGAACTTGTTCTCTTGAACAGTGGGGTGCTGCAAGGGTATAATACGAACAGGAATTACAGGTGCATGCAAGATTGCTCCTGTGAAAATGCTGAGATACGAATTGAAGGAGAACATTATTATGAAAATGATTTCGCGTCGTGACTTCCTGAAGGCATCTGCTGTTGTTGGTGCAACTGCTGCTATGACCGCCTGCGGCGGCTCTTCCAGCACCTCTACTGCTGCATCTTCTGTTGCTGCATCTTCTGCTGCTGCTTCCAGCGCTGCTGCAACCAACGGTTCCGCAAACATCGGCGTGTGCATCTATCAGTTTGCTGATAACTTCATGACCCTGTACCGCTCCGATCTGGAAGAGTACCTGAAGGACATGGGCTACTCCGTCACCATCATGGACGGCAAGAACGACCAGAACACCCAGACCGAGCAGATCAACACCTTCCTGCAGCAGGGCGTGGACGTGCTGGTCATCAACCCGTGCAGACCACTTCCGCACAGACCATCGTTGATACCGTCAAGCCCTCTGAGACTCCTATCGTCTTCATCAACCGTGAGCCCGACAAGAGCGTTCTGGACTCCTACGCAGACAAGTGCTGCTACGTTGGTGCTGACGCACGTCAGTCCGGTACTTATCAGGGCGAGCTGATCCTGGAGACCGAGACTCAGGGCGATATCAACGGCGACGGCAAGATCACCTACATTATGTGCAAGGGCGACCCCGAGAACATCGATGCTCAGTACCGTACCGAGTACTCCATCAAGGCCCTGACCGATGCAGGCAAGGAAGTTGAGTGCCTGTACGAGTACCTGGACAACTGGGATCAGACCACCGCTCAGCAGGACGTTGCAAACGCTCTGTCTCAGTACGGCGACAAGATCGAAGTTGTCTTCTGCAACAACGACGCAATGGCACTGGGCGCTCTGCAGTCCATCCAGCAGGCTAACCGCACCGTCGGCAAGGACATCTATCTGGTTGGTGTCGATGCACTGGCTGAGGCTGTTCAGGACGTTCTGGATGGCAACATGACCGGTACCGTGCTGAACGACGACGTGGGTCAGGCTACCGCAGCTGCTGAGGCTACCAAGCTGTACGTTGAAGGCTCCAAGGTCGAGCAGTACTACTGGGTCGACTATGTGAAGGTGACCAAGGACAACGCTTCCGAGTACGTGAAGTAAGACCAAAGTTTTCCTGAAACAATGCAAGGTGCGCAGTGGACCTTGACGGCTTGAACAAAGCTATAAAGCGCGTGCGTGCGAGAAATATTCTCCGCGCACGCGCTTGTTTTGAAAAAAAGGTTTTTCTGCGGCCTTATAATAAACGACAAGGAGGCTCTGCGGAATGTCAGAATACCGTCTGGTAATGAAAGGCGTGGTCAAGACCTTCCCCGGCGTCAAAGCGCTGGATCACGCCCAGTTGGAGCTTCGCCCCGGTAAGGTCATGGCGCTGATGGGTGAAAACGGCGCCGGTAAGTCCACACTGATGAAATGCATGTTTGGCATTTACAAGATGGACGAGGGCGAAATTGAATACGAGGGCGAAAAAGTTACCATCACCACCCCTCTGGATGCACTGAACCGCGGCATTGCCATGGTGCATCAGGAACTGCAGCCGATCCCGGCACGTACTGTGGCCGAGAACATCTGGCTGGGCCGCTACCCCACCAAAAAGTACGGTCCTATTACGGTGGTGGATCACGCCAAAATGTACAAGGATACGGAGGAGCTGCTGAAAAAGCTGAAGCTGGAGATCAATCCCCGTGCAAAGCTTGGCTCTCTGAGCATCGCACAGATGCAGATGGTGGAAATTGCAAAGGCTGTTTCCGCAAACTGCAAGGTGCTGATCCTGGACGAGCCCACTTCCTCGCTGACCGCAAACGAAGTTGAGTCGCTGTTCCGCATCATGCGCGAGCTGAAGGCTCTGGGCGTGGCACTGGTCTATATCAGCCACAAGATGGACGAGATCAAGGTGATCGCGGACGAAGTCACCATCATGCGCGATGGCCAGTACATCGGTAAGTGGGACGTTGCCAACATGACCAAGGAGCAGATCATTGCAAAGATGGTCGGCCGTGAGCTGTCGAACCTGTATCCCCCGCTGGAGAACCATCCCTCGGACGAGGTGATGATGAAGGTGGAGGACTTTACATCCATCCATCCGCGTTCCTTCCGCCACTGCAGCTTCGAGATCAAAAAAGGCGAGATCCTGGGCGTGGCCGGTTTGGTGGGCGCACAGCGCACCGAGCTGATGGAAGGCATCTTCGGTCTGCGTGCCCATACCTCCGGTAAGGTGTGGATCAAGGGCGAAGAGGTGAACATCAAGCAGCCCCGCGACGCCATCCAGAAGAGCGTGGCTCTGCTGACCGAGGACCGCCGTGCCACCGGCATCATGGGTGTGCTGAGTGTTGCCGATAACATCTCCATTGCATCGCTGGATGCCCTGCGCAAGGGTCCCATCATGCTGGACAACAAGAAGATCCTGGATCTGGTGGCTACCAACAAGGAAAAAATGGCCATCAAGGTGCCCAGCCCCAAGACCCAGATCAAGAGCCTTTCCGGCGGCAACCAGCAGAAGGTGCTGATCGCCCGGTGGCTGGCCAACAACCCCGATGTGCTCATTCTGGACGAGCCTACCCGCGGCATCGACGTCGGTGCAAAGTATGAAATTTACTGCATCATCGCCGATCTGGCCAAGCAGGGCAAGAGCATTATCATGATCTCCTCCGAAATGAGCGAGATCATCGGTATGTCCAACCGTGTCATGGTCATGTGCGATGGCCGCATCACCGGCTTTATCGACGGCAAGGACGCTACGCAGGAGAACATCATGGCGCTGGCTACCCAGTTCGAGACCGCACCTGACGCAGCTGCGGCAAATCAGTAATTAAGGAGGGCTGTCTATCGTGGAAGCTACCAAAAAATTGAATGGCAAGGCTGTGGGCAAGTGGCTCAGCAACAACGCCATTATTATGATGATGCTGGCCATCACTCTGATCGTTGGCATCATGCACCCCAACTTCTTCTCCGGCACCAACATGATCAACCTGTTCAAGAACGTGTCCATCCGCTACATCATCGCTCTGGGCATTTCCGGCTGTCTGATCACCACCGGTAACGACCTGTCCGCTGGCCGTCTGGCTGGTTTTGCCGCATGTCTGGCCTGCATTTTTGCGCAGACCGAAGGCGCTTCCGGCAAGTTCTACCCCAATATGCCCACCCTGTCCACCCCCGTGGTGTTCATTCTGGTCATTGCCATCTGCGCCATCGTGGGTCTGTGCAACGGACTGGTGGTCAGCTACCTGAAGGTGCAGCCCTTCATTGCTACCTTGGGTATGCAGCAGGTGGTCTACGGTATCTGCCTTGTGTACACCGGCGGTACCCCCATCGGCTCTTTGAACAAAAACTTCACCTCTCTGGCCTCCAACACCATCATCGGTGTGCCTGTGCTGATCTGGATCGCTCTGATCGTGGCCGGGTGCTTCTGGTTCCTGTACAACAAGACCCGTCACGGCAAGTACATGTACGCCATCGGCGGCAACGAGGCTGCTGCTGAGGTGGCCGGTGTCAACGTCAACGCCACCAAGATCCGCATCTACATCCTGGCTTCCTGCATGTTCGGTCTGGCAGGCTGCCTGCTGGCTGCAAAGTCCGGCGGCGCATCCGTCAACACCGCACAGGGCTATGAGCTGGATGCCATCGCAGCCTGCACCATCGGCGGTGTTTCCACCACCGGCGGCGTTGGTACTGTTCCCGGCGTTCTGGTCGGCGTTCTGGTCTTTGAGCTGATGAAGGTGGCTCTGCAGTTCATGAACGTGAACTCCTCCTACACCTACATCGTTCAGGGCCTTGTCATTATCGTGGCTGTGGCTATCGATATCCGCAAGTATCTGGCAAAGAAGTAAGAGCTTTTTCTGTGGGTCGTCTGCTTTTGGGCAGGCGGCCCGCTTTTTTTATTTGCATTTGTGTGGTATCATAAAGAAAAACAACATCAGGAGGTGTGCTTATGGCACAGGAAAACCGAACAAGGGAGCAGTTCACAGAGGAGCTTGCCCGGCGGGAAGCTGCCCTTGCGGCCCGGGAAGAACAGCTTGCACAGGAGCAGGCAGAGTTGGCCGCGCAGAAGGCGGATTTTGAGGAGGGCAAAAAGAGCCTGCTGAACAACGGCGACAAAAACTTTGTGAATGCGAAAGAAAAAATGTACGACCATTTCCGCTGACCGTGCACCAGATGGATATTATCATCGGGGTACTGTTTGCACTGATCGCACTGTTCCTTGTGCTGGGCGTGACCCACACCAGCTTCTTCGGGCTGTTCGGAGGTAAGTGCGTTCCTTTTCTGCAGCAGGTGATTGCATTTCATCCGCAATATGCGTATAATTTAGGATAAAAGCTCTGCCGCACTGCGGCGGCAGGAAGAGGAGTGGTGATCTTGAAAAAGAAATGGCTCGCGGCGGTGCTGGCCGGAGCTCTGCTGGCAGCAGCACTGCTGAGCGGATGCTCGTCGGTGGAAACCGTTAAACGGCTACGCTTCGGCGTGGCTGGCGAGGGCGGCATCTACCGAGAGTTCGGTGAGCGGTTCGCAGCATTGGAAAATGAGACGGATAACGGGCAGGTGGAGCTGAAGGCTACCGCCGGTTCCGCAGCGAACCTGCGTCTGCTGACCGGCGAATACCTGCAGCTGGCCATTGCACAGGCAGACCTTGTACAGGATGCCTATGACCAGACCGGCATCTTTGCCGACGAGGAGGAAAGCCGGGGCTTTGGTGCCGTGGCGGCGCTGTACACCGAGACCTGTCAGGTGGTGGTGCGGGCGGATTCCGACATCCAGTCCATTGAGGACCTGCATGGCAGGACGGTGAGCATTGGCACGGAGGAATCTGGTTCGGAGCAGAACGCGCGGCAGATCTTATCTGCCTATGGTCTGAACGACAAGATGGTGAGCATGGTAAACCTGAACTATGAGGATGCCGCTGCCCAGCTGAAGGCGGGCAGGTGGATGCCATCTTTATGACAGTGGGCGCGCCAGCCCGGTGCTGACCGCTCTGGCAGGCGAGTGCGGCATCCGGCTGCTGAAGGTGGACGGTGCGGCGGCACAGCGCCTGCAGAGCGCTTACAGCGCCTACAACACGGTCACGCTGCCGGCAGGCACTATCCCGGACAGACGGAGAAGGTGCAGACGGTGGGCGTGAAAGCCGTTCTGCTGGCCAGCAACGCGCTGCCTGCAAAGCAGGTGCAGCAGCTGACACAGCTTCTGTTCTCCAGCCGGGAAGGGCTGGAAGAGCAGCTGGGCATCCCGCTGGACCCGGAGGAAAACGCAGTAGAGGGCGTTGACATCCCGTTTCATGCGGGTGCGGCCGCATATTATAAGGCGGCAGGAATTACGGTCGATGAAGCGGCTGGGAACTGAGGGAAAGTAGAGCAATGAAGATCGAATTGGATATGTATCAGACACTGGCCGTTGCTGTGCTGGTGCTGATGCTGGGCAAATTTTTGCGGGCAAGGGTGCAGGTGCTGGAACGTTTCTGCATTCCGGCTCCGGTCATTGGCGGCGTGCTGTTCGCCATTTTTACCTGTGTGTGCTATGTGACCGGCGTTGCCGAGTTTGCATTTGATGATATTCTAAAGGAAGTCAGGAAGTCTGCATGGTGATGTTTTTCACCTCGGTGGGTTTCCAGGCAAACCTCAAGGTGCTGAAAAGCGGCGGAAGAGCGATGATCGTGTTTCTGGGCGTGGTCATCGTGCTGATCGTCAGCCAGAACTTTGTAGCCGTGGGACTGGCAAAGCTGCTGGGCGTGGATGCGCTGGTGGGCCTTTGCACCGGCTCCATCCCCATGGTGGGCGGTCACGGCACCGCCGGTGCCTTTGGCCCGGTGCTGGAGGACTTTGGCATTCAGGGGGCCACCACCCTGTGTACGGCAGCGGCCACCTATGGCCTGATTGCAGGCAGCATGATGGGTGGCCCCATCGGTAAGATGCTCATTGAGCGGCACAACCTGCTGGCCACGGTGTACCGGAGGATGACAGCCTGCTGGTGGAAGAAGAAATGAAGCACGAGCGCCACACCACCATGTACCGGCGGCAAGCTTCCAGTTGATCGTCGCCATGGGCATCGGCACGGTGCCGTCCAGACTTCTGAGCCTGACGGGCATGACCTTCCCCATCTATATCGGTGCCATGATCGCGGCGGCCATCATCCGCAATGTGGGTGAGTATGGCGGCGGCTACACCGTGTATATGGGCGAGATCAATGACATTGGCGGCATCTGCCTTTCGTTGTTCCTGGGTATGGCCATGATCACCCTGAAGCTGTGGCAGCTGGCAGAGCTGGCCCTGCCGCTGATCGTGCTGCTGGCTGGGCAGACCCTGTTCATGATCCTGTATGTGGTGCTGGTAGTGTTCAACATCATGGGCCGCGATTACGACGCGGCGGTGATCGTATCCGGCACCTGCGGCTTTGGCATGGGCGCAACGCCCAACGCTATGGCCAACATGCAGGCCATCTGCGATAAATATTCGCCCTCGGTCAAGGCGTATCTGCTGATCCCGCTGGTGGGCAGTCTGTTTGCGGACTTTCTGAACAGTCTGGTCATTACGGTGTTCATCAATTTTATCTGAAGCTGATCTTTACAGTTCGGGCGGGCTTCCGCACCGGGAAAGGAGACGTGCAATGTCGCTTTATCACCATCTGAAAACGTGGCTCGGAAAAAAGCGGGAGCATCCCCATGAGGAAGAAACCGTGGCCTTGCCGGAAATCCATACCGGCAAGGTGGCACATCATACGGATGCGGACGGCACTCCGGCGGCAGATAAGCCGATCCACTATGATAACGTGGCTATCCCGGAAGTGCATATCCACCCGCGGCGCAAATAACCCCGATTGCTAAAAAAGAATAGTTCCACGCCGGACAGCCCGGAGCGAATGCGCAGGCTGTTCCGGATCACAGGAAGCAGAAAAGCTCCCCGTCCTGATGATGGACGGGAGCTTTTTTGCTTGCGGTAAGATCAGCGGCTTAGAGGAACACGTACTTGAGGATGAACAGCACGGTCAGCACATACATCAGGGGCTGATCTTCTTTTCCTTGGCCTTGCCGGTGACCAGATTGATCAGGGTCCAGGAGATCACGCCGATGGCGATGCCTCGGAAATGCTGTAAGCGGTGGGCATGGCCAGAATGGTCAGGAAGGCGGGGATGCCCTCGCTGGATCATTGAAGTCGATCTTGACGGCGGAACCCATCATGTAGAAGCCCACGATGATCAGGGCCGGAGCCGTTGCAAAGGACGGATGGTGAGGAACAGAGGCTGAAGATGGTTGCCAGCAGGAACAGGATGCCGGTGGTCATAGCGGTCAGACCGGTGCGGCCGCCCTCGGTAACGCCGGAAGCACTCTCGACGAAGGTGGTGGTGGTGGAAGTGCCCAGCACAGCGCCTGCGCAGGTGGCGATGGAGTCGGCCATCAGTGCGCCCTTGATGTGGGGCAGCTTGCCGTCCTCGTCCAGCATGTCGGCCTTGGAGGCAACACCGATCAGGGTGCCCAGAGTATCGAACAGGTCAACGAACAGGAAGGAGAACATGACGGCGAAGAAGTTCAGGATGCCAACGCCGGAGAAATCGGTCTTGAATACCTGACCGAAGGTCTTGCCCAGCGCGGAGAAGTCGAAGCTGACAAAAGCGGTGGGAATGACGGAGTACATGCCTGCGTCGGGGTTGGGAACATAGATGCCGGCGATCTCGCAGAGGATGCCAGCACCCAGGTGATAAGAATGCCGTACAGGATGCCGCCCTTGACCTTCTTTACCAGCAGGATGGCGGTGATCACGATACCCAACAGGGCAAGGATCGCGCCCATGCCCACGCTGGAGAAGGTCTCGCCCTTGAAGTGCTGGTAGGTGACGAGGGTGGAATCGCTGTTGACGATCAGTTTGCGTTCTGCAGGCCAACGAAAGCAACGAACAGGCCGATGCCCACGCTGACCGGGCGCTCTTCAGGGTCATGGGGGATGGCATTGAAGATGCCCTCACGGATTGGGTGAGGGGCACACGATAAG
>ENA-OQAZ01000580-OQAZ01000580.1-human-gut-metagenome-genome-assembly--contig:-NODE-580-length-20101-cov-2.222940_pt1 | contig 20101 bp, 30 predicted proteins | sample MGYA00242737_ERZ504531 | MGnify/ENA primary metagenome ERZ504531 (study PRJEB26092, sample SAMD00036244) | human gut metagenome | host: Homo sapiens | study: EMG produced TPA metagenomics assembly of... | reverse complement strand
CTTTAACAGGTAATTCCAGTCAGGAACGAGATTCATCATTACATCACATAACATCTTTGCAACGTGCATAATCATTCCATGCACTGCGGCATGTATAATTTTCCTTCTGGTAATTACGGCTTGCACTGATTCTGTCAATTACCATCTCTGCAACAAAGCGCTTTGGCATCTTAGCTCCTATAAAACCATCTTTAGGATTGACAGCGTAATCGATCCAATATTCAAAATGATGGCGGTTGCGTCCTTATGATGCAGCCAGCCTGTGAATATCCTTTTTCTTCTTTTTTCGCGATTGATCGGACTTCTTTTTCCGCCCTCATAATATTTCACACCTGCAAGAAACTCAATTGGTGCATATTTTGACAGATCATGCTTCAGACCCTGACTGATCAGACCTACCCTAATACAGTCTCTTGTGACTAGCCACTTGTGATGATTGATCGTGTGAAGATGTCCTAAAAATTGTTTTATCATGCTTTGCTCCTTCCAAAATTTTCGCTGCTGCTCACTATTTAGGCTATGAACTACAGCCTTTTTGAAAATTTTTACGAAAACGTTTTCGTTTCCTCTTGATTTTTTATTTTTTCTACTATACTGATTGTAACAGGGTTTTACCGCTCGAAATTTTGAATAACCCGAAGAAAAGGAGGTTGCTATGAAATACGGATATTTCGATGACAGCTCCAGAGAGTATGTCATTACCACCCCAAAAACCCCCCTGCCATGGATTAATTACCTTGGCTGTGAGGATTTCTTCTCTATTAAGTCCAACACAAGTGGCGGCTATTGCTTCTATAAGGATGCAAAGTTGCTGCGACTTACACGTTATCGTTACAATAATGTTCCTTTTGATGATGGCGGTCATTATTTCTACATAAAGGACGGCGATACCGTTTGGAATCCAGGCTGGCAGCCTGTACAGACTGAGCTTGACAGCTATGAGTGCCGTCACGGCATGGGATACAGCATTTTTACAGGTGTTAAAAACGGCCTGAAGGCACAAGTTACTTCTTTCGTTCCGATGGGCTATACCTGTGAAGTCAACAAGTTAACTTTAACCAATGAGTCCGACACTGTCAAGAATTTTTCTGTATTTTCTTATGTTGAATTTTGCCTGTGGAACGCCATGGATGATATGACAAATTTCCAAAGAAACTTCAGCACTGGTGAGGTTGAGGTCATGGTTCTGTCATCATTCACAAGACCGAGTATCGTGAACGCCGCAGACATTATGCCATCTTTGGTGTAAACACACCTATAGACGGCTTTGATACTGACCGTGACAGCTTCCTTGGCGCTTACCGTGGTTATCATAACCCTCAGGTTGTCGAAGATGGAAAATCTAAAAACTCTATGGCAAGCGGATGGGCTCCGATTGGAAGTCACCAGATTACCCTTCATTACAGCCTGGCGAAACAAAAACTTATATTTACGTATTAGGCTATTGTGAGAATCCTGCTGATCAGAAATGGGAATCACAGGGCGTTGTAAACAAGGCTCCTGCTAAAGCTCTTATGGAAGCATTTGCAACAGAAGCACAGGCGGATGCAGCTCTTGATCACTTAAAGGAATACTGGAGCCAGCTGTTAGGCAAGTTCCATGTTGAGTCTGACTATACAGAGATGAACCGCATGGTTAATGTATGGAATCAGTACCAGTGTATGGTTACATTCAATATGTCCCGCTCTGCTTCTTACTTTGAATCAGGAATTGGCCGTGGCATGGGATTTCGTGATTCCTGCCAGGATTTATTTGGCTTCGTCCATCTGATCCCTGAAAAGGCAAGACAGCGTATCATTGACATTGCTTCCACTCAGATGGAAGATGGAAGTGCTTACCATCAGTATCAGCCGCTGACAAAGCGCGGCAACTCTGATATTGGAAGCGGCTTTAATGATGACCCGTTATGGCTGATTGCTGCTGTAGCGGCTTACATCAAGGAAACAGGCGACTATTCTATTCTTGAGGAGTCTGTTCCTTTTGATAACAAGGAAGAGACTGCAGTTCCTTTAATGGAGCATCTGCGCCGTTCCTTCAATTTTACAGTTACACACCGCGGACCACATAAGCTTCCGTTAATTGGACGTGCTGACTGGAATGACTGTCTGAACTTAAACTGTTTCTCATCTGAACCTGGCGAATCCTTCCAGACAAGCGGACCTTCTGAGGGACCAGTTGCAGAATCTGTATTTATTGCAGCCATGTTTGTCAAGTATGGAAAAGAATACGCTATGCTTTGTCAAAGACAGGGATTAGACAAGGAAGCTGACTATGCACTGGCACAGGTAGACGATATGTATCAGACAATTCTTACCGCTGGCTGGGACGGCGAATGGTTTGTCCGTGCTTATGATGCTTACGAGAATAAGGTTGGTTCTCATGAGTGTGAGGATGGCAAGATCTTTATTGAACCACAGGCTTTTGTGTACTTGCTGGCGTTGGCATTAAAGAAGGCCATGCAAATAAGGCACTTGCAGCGTAGAAAAGATTCTTGATACAAAATATGGCATTGTCTTACTGCAGCAGCTTACAAGGATTATCATCTTGAACTTGGTGAGGTTTCCTCTTATCCGCCGGGATATAAGGAAAATGCTGGTATCTTCTGCCACAACAATCCTTGGATCTCTATCGCTGAGACATGCGTTGGTCATGGAAACCGCGCGTTTGATGTATACCGCAAGATCTGCCCGGCGTATATTGAAAACATCAGTGAGATCCATCGCACCGAACCTTATGTATATTCTCAGATGATCGCTGGTAAGGATGCGAAAAACTTTGGTGAGGCAAAGAACAGCTGGCTTACTGGAACTGCTGCCTGGACGTTCTTGAATGTTTCTCAGGCAATCCTTGGCATACAGCCAGATTATGACGGACTTGTCGTTGATCCATGTATTCCATCTGAGTTGTCCGGCTTTACCATTACCAGAAAGTTCCGTGATGTTACATACACCATTGAGGTTCAAAATCCAAACAAGAGCCAAAAGGGTATCTCAAAGCTTATTGTTGACGGTGTCACAGTTGATGGAAACCAGATTCCGTATGATGCTTCTAAGAAACAGGTTCATGTTGTTGCTGTACTTGATGCATAATACCACAATCTTATTTGTTTTTTAAATAGTCTTAGACATAAAGAAAAGCCTCTTTGAATACATGTTAGTAAACATGTTCAAAGAGGCTTTTTCATGCGCTCAAAACTTATTCCTGTAATTCGCACACTTCTTCTTTCATTTCTGATTAGTATAATCATTCTTTGCCTGATGGCACTTCTTATGTGGAAGCTCTCACTGTCGGACGGTCAGGTAAAGACTGGACTTTATCTGTCCTACCTTCTCTCCTGCCTGTTCGGCGGTTTTTGCTTTGGACACATCTTTCCTAAAAGGCGCATTCTCTGGGGACTTTGCTTTGGAATCGGGTATTTCGTTCTACTCGCACTCGTCTGTGTTGTTGTCGCAAAGGCTACTTTGTCGTACCCCGCCTTTCTTGTTCTTGGCCTTTGCTGCTCGGAGGATGCGCTGGATCATTCTTTAGTTAGTCTTAGCAGAAGCATCTTCCATAGCGATACCACATACGTTTAAGGCGGCTCTGACGCGCTGTCGCATCTGATGCCATATCACGATACAGCTGTGCCGTCTCATCGCGCAGCTCTGTTCCATAGGCATGATTGCTAAAGGTGAGTTCCTGCAAAAGATCCTGAAGCCACATCAGTTTTTCCTGTGTTATTGTCGGGAACGATTCCTGAAGCGCTGCTGCATCAGCTGCTGCACTGATTTTCTCAAGGTTTTCTGCTTCACACAGCGCATCCATTCTGGAAAGAGCATATAATAATGCTTCTTTTGGCTCACCCTTTAAATGCTGTTCCTGACGCTTTAAACGCATCTTTCTCTGATAGATCATTCCAAAGATGATAAGCGCAATAAATAAAATACAGCAAAGCACAATCAAAATCACACGCATTAGAAGCTTGAAAAAGTGATTATCCTTAGAATTATCTGTATTATTCTGATTATTAGGATCGCTCTGACTTTGCTGCTGATTCGGTGCTGTTGGCTGATTTTGCTCTGATGGCTTAGCCGGTTCTGATGGCTGCTCATTCTCTGCTGTTGTCTCTGGCGTAGTTTCAAAAATTCCCTCTACTGTTGCCTGAGGCTCCTCTACCTGTGTCTCTGGTTCTGCCGGATTTGTTGCATTTTCAAGCTGATCGGAACTAATAGTAGAATCCTGTCCGTCGTTTGAATCAGCTAAATCTGCCTCATCTATAAAGCCTGGTGTTACCTCGATTGGAATCCAGCCAACACCCTTTACATAAATCTCAGCCAGGCATGCGCTGCCTCATCCATAATGGCCTGTGCACCATTTCCTGATTCCAAATCGCGCACCAGATATCCTTCTACATAGCGCGCCGGGATTCCATAAAGCCTGAATAAAAGTACTGCTGCTGATGCAAAATGCGTACATACACCCTGCTTATTTTCATACAGGAAATATTCTACATAATCATTTCCACGCGGAGTTGAGCCTGGTGTCTTTGTATAAGAGGCATGCGCTTCAAGCGTTGATCGCACAAATGACACACAATCTGCAATTGATGTAAATTTCTTTCCTGAATATTCTTCATAAAAGGAATCAAGTCCCTTTGTTGGCAGTGACAGATAGACTGAATCTGCAAAGGCGCGGTAAGACGCATCTTGTGTTTCGTATGAGCCTGCCGTCTCAAGCTTTTGAATATTTGAAAGACGCTGCGTATTCATATAGTACATAGAAAAGATCTCTCTATCTGTTTCCTGCTTTGGATACGCATCAAATGGCTCCCCCGCTGTAAAATCAACAAGACTTGTACCATACGGAATGTACGAGAAGGCACTGTTTGCATCTACGTCTGAAATAACAAGATCTCGTCTGGCAACAGATTCATCACCACTATTATAGAGATTTTCCAAAACCTGATAATACTGACTGCTTAAGCTTATCAGATCCATACCCGTTGCAAGTCCCTCTTCGTTTTGCTTATCACTAAGCTCGCGCCAGCCGCTGCCCGTATAATTGCTTCCTACGTAGCCTCGAATATAAAGCGGTGCCTTTAAATCACTCGAAATATCTAAATACAAATGCGTCTCATTATAATCGCGCACCTCTTTTACATTACTAAGCTTACCGCCGTGGACGCCGCTGCTTCGAATAATATCAACAGGAAGCCAATCCCACTCACCTCTAGTCACCTTCTTCCAGAAGGTCTCCAGACTCTTTAACAGATCTCCGTTTCGAATATCCTCACGTATCTGGCTTTGTGCTTCATATCCATCTGTAAATGCAGGTCCCAACATAAAACGGCTCACTGGAAGAAGCAGCAAGAACAAAGCGGCAATTACAACAGATGTCTGCCACCTAAGCATTCCAAATGCGCTATTGCTCATCTTTACTGTAACTGTTCTCACACTAAGACTCTCACGATAACGGCTGTACTGCAGAGAAAACATACCTATCAGCACAAACAGCATCATTAAAAATGATGGCATTGCCGGAAGCTCTCCAACTGCAAGCGCAAGAATAAAGATTACGCCAAATAATAGTGCTGTCACCCTTCCATCTAATGAACGAATCGTTCCAAGCGATAAAATTGCTCCAATTAAAAATGCTGCAAACAACAGCGTAATCAAATAAGAGACTGCTGAAACTGGCTCAATAGCTGCAAGTGAAACTTTTGTACCATAATACTCATTTATATATCCTGCATAACTGTTATAGAATCCCAACAATCCACTAAAAATACTGTTGTGAAATACAATTCCTGCTAACAGATAAATGCCAAATAAGACCGGCCATGTAATCATGCGGCTGATTGGGAGTTCCCAGGCTGCTGTTATAAGAAGGCCGATCACAATCGTTCCCACCACAAGCAGCACATAATTTAGCTCAATCTCATAGGTAAGCGCAAGTCCAAGCACCACACCAACATTCCTATTAAAAAATAGATAACGCGCAGCAGCAAAAACAATCGCTCATGAAACTTGCCGTGAGTCCGGATTCGGTCAGCCTGAACAACCTGCTCGACCAGAATGCCCTTCTCTTCGTTTTCCATGAAGTTCCTCCTTCGTTGCAAATTAAATATACAATTTAATTATGACAGTTAATTTTATCATATCTCAATCAATTCATGAATCTCGTTAATTGTAAGAATTGATTTTCTTGTACCATCTGATGACAAAAAGTCACCTAATTGTTCATCTTTATTCGTATCCATACAGCTTATTGCAATCATACGGTACAGCGGTGTACTGCGGCTGCTTTTATACTCCTCCCAGTACAGCTTGTCAGTTCTTTTTGCACTGACAAGAAGCTACTCATAACAGCTGTAATGTCATCCATTCCTTTAATCAGATGTTCTTCAAATGCACCTCCACCATCCTGTGAATACCAGATCATGCGATGATGACACTCGTTAAAACAAAGTGCCGCTGAAAGCGAATAACAAAGATCATATACCGACTGAATCTCCTCTATTGTCTGATAACGAAGATCCAGAAAAATTCCAACTGAATCACTGATTGGCCTTGACAGTTCCTTAATCATCATCTGATCAAGGCGGGCTGTCATCTTCCAATGAACTCTTGACATTTTGTCGCCCTGACGAAATTCGCGGATCTGATAAATTTCAGCAGGATCATCTCCTGCATTATGCTTATCGTACTCCTCGCTGTCACTGTCAAAATTACGGCAGGCATCTGTCACAGCGACTTGAAGATCAAGAAGATGAGGCATTACAACACACTCTGCCTGAGCAGAAATTGTTTTTTTTCTCTGAAATAATCTCAGATAATCGAAGACTACAATTCGCTCAAATGAAATTTTAATCACACCACAATATGTGGAACAAAATGTAAATGGAACAGTTACTGATGTTTTTGCCGGTGCACGCAGATTGATATCATAGGATTCCTTTTCTCCATCTAATGTATTGCTGACATTTACTCTTACAGACGCATCTGTTATCGGAAACCAGCCATTATTATGAAAACGAATAGGAATTTCTATTTTTTCTTCACAGTCTGCCACCTGCTGTCCATTTCCAATTGTTACCTTAACGTTTTTTTTGTGATACCAGGTAAGTGCAAATAATGCTATTGGAAGCAGCAGCTCAAACGCCAGAAATACTCCAGGAACAGGACTTTCATACATCAGTGCAATATATGATGTGATTATAACCAGAAGAATATAGACTATTTTTCTTCCCCACATAAAAACTCTCCTTTCAGGAAAAAGCAAACAAAGGCCTTATAGAACATGCTCCTACAAGGCCTGTCTTTTTATTTTGCCTTTGGCTGAGGGATCAGCTTTAAGATCTGCTCAAGAATGCCTTCTGCTGTTAATCCGCCCACCTTTGCCTTTGTATTTAAAATCAGACGATGCGCACATACATCAGTAAATACAGCAGCCACATCTGCTGGAACTACATAATCGCGCTCCTGAAGGTACGCATGTGCACTTGCCATATTAATCAGCGCCAGCGTTCCTCTTGGGCTGACGCCAAGTGTCAAATACTGATGCTTTCTGGTCGCATTGACAAGATCTGTCGTATACTGATAGATCAGATCGTGAATAAATACCTTCTCGACCTCTTTCTTCATCTCAAGAATATCTTCAACGGTGAGAGATGCTGGAATATCATCTACAGAATATTCCTTTTTGCTCTTCATCATAGAAATTTCATCTGCCTGACTTGGATAGCCCAAAGACATACGAACCATGAAACGGTCAAGCTGAGACTCCGGCAACAGCTGTGTACCAGAAGATCCTGTAGGGTTCTCTGTTGCGATTACCATAAATGGCTGCGGCACTTCTCTTTTTACTGCATCAATTGTGACAGTGCCTTCTTCCATAACCTCAAGCAGTGCAGACTGTGTCTTTGGTGATGTACGGTTAATCTCATCTGCAAGAAACAGATTACACATAACAGCGCCTGGATAATACACAAACTTTCCAGTATCCTTCTGATACATATGATAACCACACACATCAGACGGAAGCACGTCTGGTGTAAACTGCATACGCTTTTGTTTTAAGGACAATGCTTTTGAGAATGCCAGCGCTAGCGTTGTCTTTCCTACACCAGGAATATCCTCCATCAGTATATGACCGCCTGCAAGCATCGTACACATAAGCTTATTCAGACTCTCATCCTTACCCTTGATTACCTTTTTTATATCATCAATTGCCTGCCAAACTTTCTTTACGTTTTGTATATTCTCCATGTTTCCTCTCATTCCTTGTCTTATGCCTCATCTGCCTGTGATTCTGCATCATAAACAGTCTCACTGACAGATTCTGACGTATTTTCTTCAGATGACTCTTTTGTCTCTGGAACAGATGTCTTTCCATCCAACATATCCTTTAAGTTCTTTAGTGCCTCATCCTTTACGCATGCTTCCTGGTATCTTGTATTTACATTTGCAACCAGTTCACGCACGGACTCCCATCCGGCAACCTCCTGCAGATAAGCTGCGATCTCGCCATCCTTCGCATTCTTATCAATATACAGGCTTCCATCCTTATTCTGACAAATATAAAGTCGAATCATAGATGGTGCCTTCGTGTCAATTCCAATAAACTTTATCTCATAATATACATATGCTATATAAGTATTATCAGCAATACCTGGAACTGTATAGCAGATAATGTTCTCATAGGACTCAACATATTCACACTGCTTTTTAAGTGCTTCCTCACTAAATTCTGTATCCTGCACAACAATCTGCTTAAGATCCTTGACATCTGCCTTTTTTACTGCATCAAAATACTTCTGTACCAGTTCTTTTACTTCCGGCACGCCGTCCTTTTCTAAGGATTGAATCTGATTGTTATTATTGTTTTGATTTTCTGTAACATCAACAACCGTCTGGATTTCCTGACGATCTTTGTTGCCTTTTCTGCTCGTAATCAAAATAACTGCCACAATCAGCGCAGCTGCTACCAGAATAATGACAAAGTATGGAAGAATCCTTCTGACCACACCTGGTTTTTTCTTTCTCTTAAAATTATTTTTTGCCATAATTCCTTCCTATTCTGCCATCTTGCGTTACTGCGCTGTACGCGGACGCGCCTCAGGCTCATCAAAATATCGTTCTTTCACCAGTTCAACTGGCATCTGCTTTCCTGTCCACAATGTAAATGCCTCTGCACCCTGATACAGCAACATATATAACCCATTAAAACAGCTGCAGCCCTGACTCTTAGCAATTTCCATCAGCTTTGTCTCTCTTGGATTATAGATTACATCTGATACTATTAAATCTGGATGGAAGAAATCTGCTGATGTAATCAGACTTCTATCTGTATCTGGTGCCATGCCTACATTTGTGCCATTTGTCAAAATACGACTTGTCAAAAGCTCTTTTTTAATCACAGACTCATCTGAATAATCAAATAAATTAATCTTACATGCTGTCTGCTTTGTCAGCTGATTAATCACCTGCCTTGCATGCTCTGTCGATTTTCCCGGGCGACAAAATACAGAAATCTCCCGCACACCATCAAGTGCTGCCTGAACAAGAATAGAAGTTGCTGCGCCGCCTGCTCCAAGAAGAGTCATTTTCTCACCCTTGATTGAAAATCCTGCTTCTTTTACGGCTCTCATATAGCCTGTTCCATCTGTATTGTATCCTGTAAGCTTTCCATTTTCATTTACAACCGTATTCACAGAGCCTGTAATTGATGCTGCTGGTGAAAGCACATCACAAAGCTGCGCCATCTTAGACTTGTTTGGCATAGTACAGTTCCAGCCTCTTGCTCCCAAACTTACAAGACCGTCTACGGCACCGCTAAGACCTTCAATGCCAACATCAAAACAAAGATAGACATAATTAATTCCCAACTCCTGAAATGATGTGTTGTGCATCATCGGTGATTTGCTGTGTCCCACCGGACTTCCAAGCAGGCCGGTAAGGCCTGTCTTTCCATTTATTATCATAGACATATCCTTTCCTGATACCTTTTGCAGCAGTTTTTTACTGTCATTTCTTGTCACCACCAAAATGACATAAACTGACCAAGCTCCTATATACTTTAATACGAATCTGTAAAATATGCAAGCTTTTTATCTCTTTTGCCACACGCAGCACTTTATTTTGTGCAAAATTACCATGATATGGTGTGATTACACTACGATAGTGACAGTATCCTCGTCTGAATCATACTCATAAACATGATTTGACAAAAAATCTGTACTTACAGCATCTGTCAGATTTACCTCCTCCACAATTTCCTTTAACTGTGACGGATCTGTATCTTTATCTTTTGCAAGAAGCAGTACCTCGTGCATACTTGACGGCAAAATATAATATGCACCGCCAAGCTTTTTTGCTGCCGTCCTAAGGATACCCGGATACATGATGACTGATGCTCCAAAAAATGCTTTACTGTTTGTCAGCGCAAATAAATGAGGAAAATCAGACTGTACTGGCAGCTCAGGCAGCCCAATCAATGCCTCTACGCTATTTAAAGACGGTGGAAAACGGCGAATCATAGATGCGATGGCTGTCTGGAATAAAATGTCCTCTGTCACCTCCCAGATTCTGCAATGATCCTGATACACAACGGCAGCACCCATCGTTGTGTCTGTTCCCTCAAATACCAGCTGATAGATAATGGCAAGATCAAGAATACGTCTATGTGGGACAAGTGATAAAAATTCCTTATTTTTCTGATATGAAATGAGCCGCACTGATAAAAAGGCAGCAGCACATTCAAAGTTTGTAAATATCTCTCCCTCCACTTTATTATTTTCTGTTACCATATCAAGCACGTTTTTTAATTCCTTTTGAATACTTTCCATAGAATAGCCATGCTGATATAAACGGTAAAACGGCGCCATATATATCCAAGGAGTTGTTCTTTTTCCTCTGTGGTATAATGACACCGTTTTTATCTTTGCTGTATGTTTTTGTTCAATTGTCTGCACGGTAATCTTTTCCTCTGCCTGGCAGGCGGACTGAAGACCCGCAGTAATGGTAAATAAAAAATTGTTGATAATCCATATTGCTCCTCCGTTCTAAACTCCAGAAAAGCTGGATGAGAGAACACACCTGAAGGGAATCGAACCCCCGCACGTAGATCCGGATTCTACTGCTCTATCCACTGAGCTACAGGTGTATATGAGTCAGCTGTTAGATCAAACAGCTGACTCTGAAACAAAACGTTAAATATTTTGTTTTGAATTTCTGATCAAATTATACTCTGGATAAATACTCACCTGTTCTGGTATCGATCTTGATTACCTCACCGTTCTCTACGAACAACGGAACATTTACCTGTGCACCAGTCTCAACGATTGCCGGCTTAGTAGCACCAGTAGCAGTATTTCCCTTGAAGCCTGGCTCAGTATCAGTAACCTGAAGCTCTACAAACAGCGGCGGCTCGATTGAGAATACGTTTCCATTGTGGGAACATACCTTACACATCTCGTTCTCCTTAACGAACTTTAATGCGTCACCGATCAGCTCGCTTCCCAGTGCGATCTGCTCATAGGTATCATTGTCCATGAAGTAGTACAGATCTCCATCCTGATACAGATACTGCATATCCTTACGGTCAATTCTTGCCTCCGGGAACTTCTCGGTTGGACGGAAAGATCTCTCGATTACTCCACCATTCTTGATATCCTTTAACTTTGTACGAACAAATGCCGCACCCTTACCTGGTTTTACATGCTGAAACTCAAGGATCTGATAGACAGTGCCTTCAATTTCCAAAGTCTTACCATTTCTGAAATCACCAGCTGAAATCATTTTTTTTCCTCCTGTAAATGAGAATTAACGGCATCTTTCTGTACTCTTGCACAGATGCCTATCGTTCTAAAACAAACGCAAAACGCCCCATAAAATGGCGCTACATACTATACTATCATACAATAAAAAATATAACTTTTCAAGTAGTATTTTTAAAACTCTTTAAAAATTTCCTCTGCCAGTTCCCCAGGTGTTTTCTGATCTACGTCTAGCACAAAATCTGCACCGCTTAAATAATGTGCCTCACGCTGTTTCATCAGTGTACGCACACGCTCTCCACTATCATCTCCTTTAAGAAGCGGGCGCGTTGTGTCACCCTTTAAACGAGCCAAAACAGTCTCTGGCTGAATCCTTAAATAGACTACCATGCCAAGTTTTTTTAAAAGCTTTCTGTTTTCCTCACGAAGCGGCATTCCACCTCCGCATGAAATCACAAATTGCTTATCTTGTACAAGCAGCGTCTTGAGTGCTTTTGTCTCTGCCTGACGAAAATAATCTTCTCCTTTTTGAGCAAAAATATCAGAAATGCTCATTTTCTCACAAGCTTCTATATAGCGTCAGTATCAATCAGCTCGAATCCTTTTTTTTACAAGCTCTTTTCCTACTGTTGTCTTTCCTGCTCCCATAAAGCCAATTAAAACAATTGAACTCATCGCTTATTCCTCCTGTGGTAAAAAAACAATACTATACGCTCTATATAACGCTTTAGCACTATCTGTATTTCTTCCTTTGGATGAATTGGCTGAACAAGATATGTCCTAATTCCAGCTCTGTTTGCGCCATAAATATCTGTAAAGATCTGATCTCCGATAAAAAATCGTTGTATCTGGTGTTGTATGAATACGCTTCATAGCTTCCTCATAACCGCGTACTGATGGCTTTCCTGCTTTATAAATATAGTAACTTCCAACTTCCTTCGCAAACGGGCTGACACGCGGCTCATTATTGTTTGAAATAATGCAGGTTTTTAAACCAATGCTGCGAAGATGTTCAAACAATTCCTTTGCCTGTTTTGTAGCTGGCTCTCCATGCCTTACAAGCGTATTATCCACATCGAATAGTACGCCGCGCACACCGTTATCATATTCCTTTTGATAATCAATCTGGTAGCAGACGCTACCTCTGCCCATGGATACAATTTACTCACTGTTTTTTCTCTCTCTGAATCATATTTTCAAGCTCTTGTGCAAAATTATTCAAATCCGTAAAAGAGCGATATACACTCGCAAAGCGTACATAGGCAACCTCATCAAGTGTTTTTAACTTTTCCATCACCAGCTCACCAATCACCTTGCTGCTGACTTCTTTTTCATAATTATTAAAGATAGTTGTCTCAATATCATCCACCAGACGATTTACTGCATCAGTCGGGATCGGACGTTATGCATGCCATAACAATTCCAGTTTTAATTTTTCCCTCGAATAAGCCTCTCTTGTCTGATCCTTTTTTACTACCATCAGCGGAAATACTTCAATCTTTTCATATGTTGTAAAGCGCCGGTTGCACACCTCACACATCCTGCGCCTGCGGATCGCAGTATTATCGTCAGAAGGCCTTGAATCAATTACTTTTGTTGTATCTTCTCCGCAAAACGGACACTTCATTGCTGCCTCCATTCCTGCTGTCTGCCAGCATCTCTTTAATGCTATTATTATAAAATAAAAAGGTATGTAAGGTCAAGTTTTTTCTGAATTGTTTTCAATTCTATTTTTCTTTATCTCTGATTGGTTTTTCTCCCTCATCAATATCAACTAATATGATATCTGGTCCAATCTGACATACTCTGCAAAATGGAATGCGATATTCCGTATCTCGTCCGAATAACCCACATATTTTTCCTGTGCCCGGAACAATCAAATGTGTTATGCAGCCTGTTTTTCGATCAAATTCAATGTCACACACATAGCCAAGTCTTTTGCAGTCTTTTATATTAATCACTTCTTTTTGCCTTAAATCACAAATACGCATATGCTACCCTCAAAAGCATTTCACTTTCTCGGTATAGTATATGCGTATTAAATATATTCTGCCTTCTGGCAAATATATTAGACACTATGTTAATATATATTGTTTAGTGCTCTGTTCCAAACTCAGACAGCTTTAAGCCTGGATTTCTTTCCAGTACCATCTGCGGACTCCAGCTATTTGCAAACAATAACAGCGGACGATCCTTCAGATCCTTAATTTTCTTCATATCGGATGTTCCATTGATTCTTGCTACATCCACATTCTCCCAATCCTCAATCCAGCGGATATACTCGTATGGCAGCGGATCAAGGCGAATCTCTACATTGTACTCATTTTCCAGACGGAATTTCAAAACGTCAAACTGCAGCACGCCGACAACGCCTACAATGATCTCTTCCATTCCAGTGTTAAATTCCTGGAAAATCTGAATAGCACCTTCAAGAGCAATCTGACTGATTCCCTTAATGAACTGCTTACGCTTCATTGTATCCATCTGACGCACTCTGGCAAAATGCTCTGGTGCGAATGTTGGAATTCCGTCAAATGCCATATTACCCATCTTAGGAGAACATATTGTATCTCCAATTGAGAAAATACCTGGATCAAATACACCAATGATATCTCCGGCATATGCCTCTTCTACGATTGTTCGCTCTGATGCCATCATCTGCTGCGGCTGTGTCAGACGAATCTTTCTGCCGCCCTGCACATGGTTCACCTCCATGCCGGCTTCAAACTTTCCAGAACAAATTCTCATAAATGCGATACGGTCTCTGTGTGCCTTATTCATGTTTGCCTGAATCTTAAATACAAAGGCAGAGAAATTATCATCAAATGGGCTGATTTCACCGATTGAGCTATGTCTTGGAAGCGGTGATGTTGTCATTTTTAAGAAATGCTCAAGGAATGTCTCAACACCAAAGTTTGTCAGTGCAGAACCAAAGAATACAGGAGAAAGCTCACCATTACTTACCTTATCCTGATCAAATTCCTCACATGCACCATCAAGCAGCTCAATATCCTCAAGCAGCTTCTGATAACCAATAATACCAACCTGATCCTCAGCACCTTCAACATCAAGCTCATGACTCTCAATCTCATGCATACCTGCATCTGCTGCAACGAATGTGGTAATCTTATTTGTGTTACGATCATAAACACCCTTGAAATTCTTACCGCATCCGATTGGCCAATTGATTGGGCAGGTCTTAATACCAAGCACGCGCTCGATCTCATCCATCAGATCAAATGGGTCATTTGCCTCACGGTCTAACTTGTTGATAAAAGTAAAAAATTGGAATATGGCGCATAACACAAACCTTAAACAGCTTAATTGTCTGCGCCTCAACACCCTTAGAAGCATCAATTACCATAACGGCAGAATCTGCTGCCATCAGAGTACGATACGTATCCTCTGAGAAATCCTGATGACCTGGTGTATCCAAAATGTTGATGCAATAGCCTTCATAGTGGAACTGTAAAACGGAAGAGGTTACGGAAATACCTCTTTGCTTTTCAATCTCCATCCAGTCAGAAACAGCGTGCTTTGCTGTTTTTCTTCCCTTTACGGAACCTGCCTGATTGATTGCTCCTCCATATAAAAGGAACTTCTCTGTTAATGTAGTTTTACCCGCATCCGGGTGAGAAATAATGGCAAACGTTCTTCGTTTGCTGATTTCATTTTCATATAATGACATTGTGTTCCATGCCTTTCTTCTTCAAATGTTCTTATTTACTATTTTTCATTTTGTTCACAGCAAACTATTGTAACAGATTCAGTCTTTTTGTGCAACCCCATTCACAATTTTATACCATTTGCCATTATACCAAATCCGTCCAGAATATCCCCAATTAAGGTATCCGTTCTGAATGTAATACAGTGTACCATAATATTCAACAAGACCATTGTAATTCCAGTTCAAAATACCTTTTTCTACATAATACCAAGCACCATCACTGTGTTCTACAAGGCTCGTGTAATCCCACTTTACACTTCCTGACTGAAGATAATACCAAGTTCCATAATAATTTATCAGTCCTGTATAATTCGACACTATTCCGCCTAATACATAATACATATTTCCCTGATATGCTGCAAAACCTGTGTAACTAGTATCAACCTGATCATTTTTATAGTAATATTTCTTTCCATCAGAAGCCACTGAAATTCCATTTAGGATTCGTCTGTTGGCACACCTGCCTTCATTGATTCCATAATCCAGATAATGATCTACATACTTTGTATTATCATCACCAAATAATTCCTGCAGATCCGGATAATTCGCTTTATAGAGCGTAACATCAAATGACTCACTGGCACGTCTGCCTTCACCTATTCCATAATCCACAAAATGCTTCAATGCTGCCGCATAATCATTTCCAAATGCTGACTTTAAATCTGAGTAACGATTCAAATAGTATTTAGCATCAAATACTGGAGCATAGTCAACGCCTTTATAAATTGTTGACGTCTTATCACTGTCATCATTATCCTCTGCGAAATCACCTTTTGTTCCATCCCATCCGGCTTTTTTCCCAGTTAGGAATAATGCTCATAATACGCGTCAATATCATTTCCATATGCTTTTTCAAGCTTTGGATAACGCTTTCGATAAGAATTCACATCAAAGCCATCAAAAAATCCCTGTTCTATCGTTACACCACAACCAACAAACAAACGGTACTGTGTCTGTGTGCCATCCTCAGCTGTAACGGTTATTGTGCTAACCTCAACCTTGTGAGACATGCTTCCAATATTGGAAAATTTCAGTGTAGCTGATGAAGATGCAGTTTTTACTCTGATATTCGCATAAACTGTCTTTTCTCCTACACTATAATAAAAATCTTTTTGTGTCTTATCAAATGCAGTGATTACTTCCTGGTCATTTACTGTCAATGACTTTAAGCAGCTATTTTGATTTTTTCGTTCCTGTGGTTTGGGTGAAGATACCGGACGCTCCTCATAAACAGGAATCAAAAAAACAAAACTATTTCCTAATTGACCACTATTGGTATAGGATCTTCTTACTTGATTTCCCTCTGAATACGGTGCCATGATATTGGTCATGTATTGATGCCAATATTTACCGTTATACTGACCGTCATAGTCAAATTTTTGGGCATATAGCGTATTCTGATTTTTGAGAATATACAGATTGGCAAACTTCAATGAACCGCCAATCAATGCCTTTGTTGGGGTATCCCAAGATCCACTTGATACTGTACCATCTGGAAGCATCATTGTCGAACCCGTCTTTGCCTCTTTTAATCCATTCTGCACGATTTGATCTCTACTTGAACCAGTTGCCTGTATATTGAAATAATTGTACAATCCTTCATATCCAGCATATTTTCCAGAAATCAAATCAGACGTACCTGCTCCCTGTTCTTGTCTAACACGACTTGCAAGTGCTACCGGATTAATATTATATTTTTCTCCAACCCAACAAAACAACCATGCATATGTATACTCTGCACCTGGAACTTTCGCATTCGACATAAATGTATTGGCAAGTGCAGCCTCAACTGCCCCTTGTGTCTGATACTTCTCATAGATAAGTGATTCAAACATAAAAATGTCATTTTCATTTAAAAAATTTCTCGGATCCATATAATAGCGCACAGTCTCTTCTGACGCACCAGCCAACCTGGTTCCCATTGTTTCCACGTATTGGTCTGCCAATTGTAATCTCTGTCTAACATAGATCGGAAGCATTCATTATAATAAGTGCTTACAAGCGCTCTTGCAGGTGTCGTAACCTGTTGATTTACTGCATATGAAAAAAGTATCGCCAACATAAACTGGCTTAAATACCCAATTAGGATGTGCTTGATGAAGTGCATTCAAGGCACTTTGGTAATCTGCTGGAAAGGCCTGTGTCTCATCTGCTTCCATCAGATCAGCATCATAGCTTACAGAAAGCACTTCAAATGGAATATAACCTTCATAGCAATATTCATTAATATCAAAAATAACATGCGCCCATCGCGGCTCTTCCTCCACACAAACTACAGATGTTATGTAAACATAAGAACCCGCTGGAAGTGTCACCAACTCTGACGAATCTTTTTTCCATCCAGAATATACTTTTGAATCTGTATTTAAGCTTGCATTAGCATAGAAGCTTTCTTCAACTCCTTCTAACTCTGCTTCTTCAGTTGTTTCCTCTTCTGTTGACTCTTCTTCTGTTGACTCTTCCTCTGTAAATTCTTCTGTAGAATACTCTGTTTCATTTTCCTGTGTTTCTTCTACACTGTCAGATCTGACGAGGTCTGCACTGTCTCCTGCGTCTGAGGCTCACTTTGAATTTCCGTTTGTGTTGGCTGCTCTGTCTGAGCTTCACTTGTTTCTGCCTGTGATATAGATGACGATTCTTCCGATGGAATCACTTCACTTTCCTGCGCAGATGTTTCTGTCTGAGTTTCCTGCGACTGAGTCTTGACCGTTTCGGATTCTGTTTCAGACGTCAGCTCTTCAGGCCGCATTTGCGTTTCTTGCATCTGCTCTTGCAACTTCGTTTCAAATGCACTTTGACTGGACGTTTCCTGTGCTGCTGTCGGAATAACAGACCCTAACAGCATTCCAATAGAAAGCAGTCCTGCAATACCTTTTTTCAGCAATACTTGTTTTCTCAATCGCCTTACCTCCATTTTAGCTTACACAGAAACGACACTGCAGCAAACGCTGCAGCGCCTTTACATGTGATTACTTTAATGCTTCCTTATAAAACTCCTTGAACTCGCTGTAGCCTTCTGCTGTCAGCTGTTCCTTCTGGAACTTCTTATTCTTATTCATCCATGCAACAAGAATCTGCTGTCCTGCTGCACGTCCTGCCATTGCTTCCTGAAGAACAGTGCCAAGCACCTTGCTATCTACACCCTTTTCTACCAAATATGCAATCTTTTCCTTGCTGCCTGGAACAGTAAAGCCCTCATCTAAGAGAATTGTTACAATACGCTCAAATCCGATTGAGAAGCCACATGCTGGAGTTTCCATTCCTGTGAACTTGCCAACCATCTTATCATAACGTCCGCCTCCGGCAATTGAACCTGGGAAGCCCTCTACTCCGATCTCGAAAATAGTTCCAGTATAGTAAGACATACCACGAACTAATGTTGGATCAAACTGCAGCTTAAAGCTTGCCTGAGTTGTTGCCGTAACTGCCTCACAAATCTGCTTTAAGTTCTCTGCTGCGCCGCCCTCTAAGCAATCACCAAGTGTCTCTGCAAGATAAGCAACACCATCCTCTGCTTCATTCAAGCCTTTGAACAGACCCATATAGCGTTCGATTGATTCCTCTGCAAAACCATTTGATGCAAGCTCTTTTGCTACACCATCAAGACCGATCTTATCCATCTTATCCAAAATGATAAAGACTTCATCATACTGTGCTTCATCAAAGCCGCTGTACTTTGCCATGCCCTTTAAAATACGGCGGTCATTGATATGTACGGTAAATCCCTTAAAGCCAACCTTTCCAAGAAGTGTAGTTGTTGCCAAAATTAGCTCGATCTCTGCAAGATTTGTCGGATCTCCAAGAATATCAATATCACACTGATAGAACTGTCTGAAACGACCCTTCTGCGGACGGTCAGCTCTCCATACCGGTCCGATCTGCAATGCCTTAAACGGCTTTGGCAGATTTGCTGCATTATTGGAATAATATCTTGACAACGGAACAGTCAGATCATAGCGAAGACACTATCTACCAAATCTGCTTCTGTCTGTGCTGTTTCTAAGTTTAACTTCTCACCACGCTTTAAGATCTTAAAGATAAGCTTCTCATTCTCACCACCCTGCTTATTGCTTAAGTTTGCAATATTTTCAACACAAGGTGTTTCAATCGGTGTGAAACCAAATCCCTTATACGTTTCCTTAATCAGCCCAATCACATAATCACGGATCTGCATTTCTGCCGGCTGAATATCCTTCATGCCTGTAACAGGCTTCTTTACTAATGCCATAAAACACTCCTCTTTCCACTATCAGGGCTTTCCCTGTATGATACACTACGTTCAACATTATACGTTTTTGCAATAGGCTGTGTCAACTGTTTTTTAGTTTTCCCATCCCATGAGAATAAATTACAGCCAGTTTTCCAAAACATCATTAAGCTTATTCATATCCAGCGGTTTCGCGATATGTCCATTCATGCCTGTATTTTTGGCCAGCTGTACATCTTCTGCAAAAGCATTGGCAGTCATGGCAACAATAGGCAGTTTTCCCTGTTCACCCGGAAGGCTCCTGATTGCTGCAGTTGCCTCATAACCATTCATGACAGGCATTTGGATATCCATAAAACAAGATCATACAAGTCTTTCGGAGAAGCTTCTACTTTTTCAACTGCAATTTTTC
>ENA-OQAZ01000578-OQAZ01000578.1-human-gut-metagenome-genome-assembly--contig:-NODE-578-length-20118-cov-3.824121_pt1 | contig 20118 bp, 17 predicted proteins | sample MGYA00242737_ERZ504531 | MGnify/ENA primary metagenome ERZ504531 (study PRJEB26092, sample SAMD00036244) | human gut metagenome | host: Homo sapiens | study: EMG produced TPA metagenomics assembly of... | reverse complement strand
AATCGAACATTTGTACTTTTTTCTTGCTTTCATCTATATACTTTCAAAAAAATGTCTGATATAATAGGGACTGTTACAAGAACAAACAGTAAAATATGACAGAACCGGAGCTGGTATCATCAGGTATTTCCGAGTGCTGTTTTATCCGCAAAAATCAGTTTTGTGACTTTTATTCGTAACGAGGTGAAAACGACATCTATTCACCATAAAAATGAGCTTTTCGTTACGAATCCGGATACGAATTTTTGGCTGATATTGGTCATAGTAAAAGTCACAAATGGAGGGATTTACCATGAATGAGTTCAAATTGAAAGCCCCATATGAGCCAACCGGAGACCAGCCACAGGCGATTGCAGAGCTTGTGAAAGGCTTCAAGGAAGGCAACCAATGCCAGACTTTACTGGGGGTTACGGGTTCTGGAAAGACTTTTACGATGGCAAACGTGATCCAGCAATTACAAAAGCCGACACTGGTCATCGCTCATAATAAAACACTTGCTGCACAGCTCTACGGAGAATTCAAGGAGATGTTCCCCGATAACGCAGTAGAATATTTTGTCTCCTACTACGACTATTATCAGCCGGAAGCATATGTTCCATCTTCAGACACATATATTGCCAAGGATTCGTCCATCAATGACGAGATTGATAAGCTTCGACTTTCCGCAACTATGTCACTGATGGAGAGGCGAGATGTGATCATTGTTGCCAGTGTGTCTTGTATCTATGGACTGGGTAATCCGGTAGATTACCAGAACATGGTAGTTTCTTTGCGTCCTGGTATGATCAAAGATCGTGATGAAGTAATGGCAAAGCTGATTGAGATCCAGTATGATCGTAATGATATGGATTTCCACCGTGGTACATTTCGTGTGCGTGGAGATGTTTTGGAAATCATTCCGGCATATGAGAGTGACACAGCGATTCGTGTGGAATTCTTTGGAGACGAGATAGACAGGATCTCAGAGATTGATATTTTGACAGGAGAAGTGAAGGACGAACTGAAACATGTAGCAATCTTTCCGGCATCTCATTACGTGGTTGACCGTGAGAATATCAAACGTGCGGTGGCAGATATTGAAGAAGAATTAGAAGAACGTGTCAAAGAGTTTAAGAGAAATGACAAGCTTTTAGAGGCACAGCGTATTGCGGAGCGAACGAATTTTGATATTGAGATGCTTAAGGAGACTGGATTTTGTTCCGGAATTGAGAATTACTCCAGACACTTGGCAGGGCTTCGACCGGGACAGGCTCCGTATACATTGATCGATTATTTCCCGGATGATTTTATTATGATGATTGATGAGTCACATAAGACAATCCCGCAGATTGGTGGAATGTATCACGGAGACCAGTCGAGAAAGCAGACATTGGTAGATTATGGATTCCGCCTGCCATCTGCGAAGGATAACCGTCCACTTAACTTTGATGAGTTTGAAAGTAAGATCAATCAGGTGATGTTTGTATCTGCGACACCGGGAGAATATGAGAAGGATCATGAACTTCTTCGAGCAGAACAGGTAATCCGCCCGACAGGACTTCTTGATCCGGAAGTTGAAGTGCGACCGGTAGAAGGACAGATTGATGATCTGATCGGTGAAGTGAACAAAGAGATCAGTAAGAAGAATAAAGTCCTTGTCACAACGCTGACAAAGCGCATGGCAGAAGATTTGACAGATTATATGCGTGAAGTAGGAATCCGTGTAAAATATCTTCATTCGGATATTGATACACTTGAACGTACGGAGATCATCCGAGATATGCGTCTGGATGTGTTTGATGTGTTGGTTGGAATCAACCTCTTGAGAGAAGGACTTGATATTCCGGAAATCACTCTTGTTGCAATCCTTGATGCAGATAAAGAAGGATTCCTTCGTTCAGAGACTTCGCTGATTCAGACAATCGGTCGTGCAGCGCGTAATGCAGAAGGACATGTAATCATGTATGCAGATAAGATTACAGAATCAATGCAGCTGGCAATCGATGAGACACAGCGTCGTCGTGAGATTCAGATGAGATACAATGAAAAGCATGGAATCACGCCGAAGACGATTCAGAAGTCAGTGCGTGATCTGATCAGTATCTCTAAAAAGGTTGCGGCAGAAGAGATGCGGCTTGAAAAAGATCCGGAGTCCATGAGCCAGAAAGAACTGGAGAAACTGATCGCGGATCTGACGAAACAGATGAAGAAGGCAGCAGCGGAATTGAACTTTGAGGCAGCGGCAGAGCTTCGTGATAAGCTTGTTGAATTAAAAAAGATGCTCAATGATATGGAATAGGAGATTACAAAATGGGTAAGAAAATGGACGCCAGACAGTACATTAAGATACGAGGCGCGAATGAAAATAACCTGAAGAATATAGATGTAGATATCCCAAGAAATGAACTGGTTGTTTTGACGGGACTTAGCGGTTCTGGAAAATCTTCCCTTGCATTTGATACAATTTATGCAGAAGGACAGAGACGTTATATGGAATCACTGTCTTCCTATGCAAGACAGTTTCTTGGTCAGATGGAGAAACCGGATGTAGAAAGTATCGAAGGGCTTTCACCTGCAATTTCTATCGATCAGAAATCAACGAATCACAATCCACGTTCCACAGTTGGAACTGTTACGGAGATTTATGATTATTTTCGATTATTATATGCGAGAGTTGGAATTCCGCATTGCCCGAAATGTGGTCGTGAGATTGCAAAACAGTCGGTAGATCAGATGGTGGATCAGATCATGGCGCTTCCGGAGAGAACGAAGATACAGCTTTTGGCACCTGTTGTACGTGGAAGAAAAGGAACACATGCAAAGCTTTTCGAACGTGCAAAAAAGAGTGGATATGTTCGTGTTCGTGTGGATGGCAATATGTATGAACTTTCAGAAGAAATTACATTAGATAAGAATATCAAGCATAATATTGAGATTATTGTAGATCGTCTTGTAGTAAAACCTGGAATTGAAAAACGACTGACAGACTCTGTCGAAAATGTACTTGAGCTCGCAGAAGGTCTGCTTGTTGTTGATGTGATCGATGGAGAACCTCTGAATTTCAGTCAGAGTTTTTCCTGTCCTGTCTGTGAGATCAGTATTGATGAGATTGAACCACGCAGTTTTTCTTTTAACAATCCATTTGGTGCTTGCCCGGAATGTTTTGGAATTGGATACAAAATGGAATTTTCAGAAGAACTGATGATTCCGGATCCGTCGTTGTCTATTAATCAAGGTGCGATTGCAGTTTTAGGATGGCAGTCCTGTACAGACAAGAGCAGCTTCACACGTGCAATTCTGGATGCACTGTGTAAAGAATATCATTTTGATCTGGATACCCCTTTTGAGGACTATCCGAAAGAAATCCATGATGTTTTGATTTATGGAACAGATGGAAAAGAAGTGAAGGTTTATTATAAAGGTCAGAGAGGCGAAGGGATTTATCCGGTTGCATTTGAAGGATTGATCAAGAATGTGGAACGTCGTTACCGTGAGACAGGTTCTCAGACGATGAAAGCAGAATATGAGACATTTATGAATATTACACCATGTTCAGCCTGTAAAGGACAGCGCTTGAAGCCGGGGGCTTTAGCTGTAACAGTTGGAGATAAGAATATTTCAGAAGTGACAACACTTTCTATAGAACGGCTTCAGAAATTTTTAGATGAACTTCAATTGACAGAGACACAGCAGTTGATTGGTAATCAGATTCTGAAAGAGATCAAAGCAAGAATCAGTTTTTTGATGGATGTCGGTCTGGATTATCTGACGCTTGCGCGTGCGACAGGAACACTTTCCGGTGGAGAAGCACAGAGAATTCGACTTGCAACACAGATTGGATCAGGTCTGGTCGGAGTTGCATATATTCTGGATGAGCCGAGTATCGGACTTCATCAAAGAGATAATGATAAACTTCTTGCGACGCTGAAACATCTGCGTGATCTTGGAAATTCATTGATTGTAGTAGAACATGATGAAGATACGATGCTGGCAGCGGATTATATAGTAGATATCGGTCCGGGGGCAGGAGAACATGGCGGTCAGGTTGTTGCTGTGGGAAATGCACAGGAAATTATGAAAAATCCAAATTCCGTCACAGGAGCGTATTTGAGTGGGAAAATCAGGATTCCGGTTCCGACAGAAAGAAAGAAGCCGACAGGTTATCTGAAAGTAGTCGGTGCACAAGAGAATAATCTCAAGAACATTGATGTAAAATTCCCTTTGGGAGTTATGACTTGTGTAACAGGAGTGTCTGGGTCGGGAAAAAGTTCTCTTGTGAATCAGATTTTATATAAAAGACTTGCAAGAGACTTGAACCGGGCAAGAACAATCCCCGGAAAACATAAGAGAATAGAAGGGCTAGAGCAGGTTGATAAAGTGATTAATATCGACCAGTCACCAATCGGAAGGACACCACGGTCGAATCCTGCTACTTATACAGGCGTATTTGATTTGATCCGAGATTTGTTTGCAGGAACACCAGATGCAAAAGCGCGTGGATATAAGAAAGGACGGTTTAGCTTTAATGTTAAAGGGGGACGTTGCGAAGCATGTGCAGGAGACGGAATCCTGAAAATCGAGATGCATTTTCTTCCGGATGTTTATGTTCCATGTGAAGTCTGTGGCGGAAAGCGTTACAATCGTGAGACGCTGGAAGTACGCTATAAAGGGAAAAATATTTATGATGTATTGAATATGACAGTGGAAGAAGCGGTAGATTTCTTCGAAAATGTGCCAAGTATTCGAAGAAAGATGGAGACGTTGAGAGATGTCGGATTGTCGTATATTCGTTTGGGACAGCCTTCTACAGAGCTTTCAGGTGGCGAGGCACAGAGAATTAAACTTGCGACAGAACTTAGCAAACGCAGTACCGGAAAAACGGTATATATCTGGATGAACCTACGACAGGACTTCATTTTGCAGATGTGCATAAATTAACAGAGATTCTCCGCAGACTTTCTGGGGATGGAAATACAGTAATTGTAATCGAACATAATCTAGATGTGATTAAGACGGCAGACTATATTATTGACATTGGACCAGAAGGAGGAGACCGCGGAGGAACTGTTGTGGCAAGTGGTACTCCGGAAGAGGTCGCAAAGAATCCAGATTCTTATACAGGGAAATATATTGCGTCTATATTGGAGAAATAAAGACGAAAAAAAGTCGAAAAAAGTCGTAAAATATATGCAAAAAATGCCTTTCTATTTTAAGCGAAGTCTATTATACTAAAGTATGCGGATGATAAAACATTACTGTTTTGGTTACATAATATTGATAACAGCAAGAGTGAAAAACAGTAACGATAAACCCCTTCAAGGGAAAAAAGACACTTGATTGAGGAAAGAGAATGCTAGAATCAGTAACAGACAAAGTTGTTTATTTGCAGTAGAGTGCTGAGAACAGCAAAAGAGCGTTTTAGAAGGGAGATATAAAAATTATGATGTCAGTAGATCTTGGAATAGATTTGGGGACAGCCAGTGTACTGGTATATGTGAAAGGAAAAGGGGTTGTTCTGAAAGAACCATCAGTTGTCGCATTTGATCGTGATACGAATGTGATCAAGGCAATTGGTGAAGAAGCGCGTTTGATGCTTGGAAGAACACCGGGGAATATTATTGCGGTAAGACCACTCAGACAAGGAGTAATCTCTGATTATACCGTGACGGAGAAGATGATTAAGTATTTTGTTCAGAAAGCTCTGGGAAAACGTACATTTAAGAAGCCGAGAATCAGTATCTGTGTACCAAGTGGTGTTACAGAAGTAGAAAAAAAAGCAGTGGAAGAGGCTACATTTGCAGCCGGAGCAAGAGAAGTTCATCTGATTGAAGAACCTGTGGCAGCAGCAATAGGAGCAGGGATAGATATTTCAAAGCCTTGTGGAAATATGATTGTTGATATCGGTGGCGGTACAGCAGATATTGCAGTTATTTCGTTGGGTGGAACAGTTGTGAATACATCAATTAAGATAGCGGGTGATGATTTCGATGAAGCAATCGTACGCTATATGAGAAAGAAACACAATCTTCTGATTGGAGAAAGAACGGCAGAAGATATCAAGATTAAAATTGGAACGACTTATCCACTTGTAGAGGAAGAGAAGATGGAAGTCAGAGGGCGTAATCTGGTAACAGGGCTTCCGAAGACAGTTACGGTGACTTCATCTGAGACAGAAGAAGCTTTGAGAGAATCTACAGGACAGATTGTAGAAGCTGTAATCGGAGTACTCGAGCAGACTCCACCGGAGTTGTCAGCAGATATCCTTGATCGGGGAATTGTTCTTACCGGAGGAGGAGCACTTCTTCGCGGACTGGAAGAATTGATCGAAGAGAGAACAGGAATTAATACGATGACAGCGGAGGATCCGATGAAAGTCGTTGCAATTGGTACCGGACAGTTTGTGGAATTTATGAGTGGAAGAAAAGAGTTTTAAGAGAAAGAATTCTGAAAAAGAATTTGAAGTGTCAGGTTCTTAGAGAAGAAGATTCAATTACGAGGGGTGTGTATAAGAGGAACACACCCTTTTTCTGCATATAAATTAGGAAAAGATACAAGAAGAGAGAGGAAAAAGTGTGGAAACAGTTACAGGGTATGTGAGTCATATTGTATATAGAAATTCTGATAATGGGTATACAGTATTTCATATTGAACATGACGATGGTGAAGTGACATGCGTGGGAAGTCTGAACTATATTAATGAAGGAGAACTCCTTGAAATTCAAGGAGAATATGTGAATCATAATGTTTACGGTAAGCAGTTGAAGATTTCTCATTATAAAGTAAAAGAGCCGGAGGATATTGTTTCTATTGAACGATATCTTGGCTCCGGAGCAGTGAAAGGTGTGGGTGCGGCACTGGCTGGCCGAATCGTGAAAAAGTTTAAAGAGGATACTTTCCGCATTATTGAAGAAGAGCCGGAAAGACTTGCGGAGATCAAAGGAATCAGTGAAAGAAAAGCACAGGAGATTGCATCTCAGCTTGAAGAAAAGAAAGATATGCGAAAAGCCATGATTTATCTGCAGAAATACGGTATTTCCACAAAGCTGGCAGCCAAGATTTATCAGTATTACGGAATGAAAGTGTATAAAGTGTTGGAAGAAAATCCGTATCAGCTTGCAGATAATATTGAAGGAATCGGATTTAAGACTGCGGATGAAATTGCATCCAAAATCGGCATACATACAGATTCAGACTATCGTATAAGAAGTGGTTTGTTTTATACATTGCAACAGGCAGTAGGTGAGGGGCATGTTTATTTACCACAGAATATATTGCTTCGAAGAGCAAATGCACTTTTAGGAGTCGATCTTGAAGATATTGAGAAGTACATCATGGATCTGTGTATAGAGCGGAAAACAGTTATGAAAGAAGTGGATGAGGAAATTCGCATTTATCCGGCACATTATTATTACTTGGAATTGAATACTGCGAAAATGCTTAATGATCTTGATATTGACTGTCAGATGCCGGAAGACATGATGGAGAAACGTCTGAAAAGAGTAGAACAGAAAGAAAAGATAGAATTGGATCCAATGCAGCACAGAGCTGTTATAGAAGCTATTAAACATGGTTTGCTCATATTAACAGGAGGACCGGGTACAGGTAAGACGACAACGATCAATACGATGATTCAATTTTTTGAAAGCGAAGGAATGAGTATCCTTCTTGCAGCGCCAACAGGACGCGCGGCAAAGCGAATGACAGAGGCTACAGGATATGAAGCCCAGACGATTCACAGATTACTTGAAGTAAGTGGAAATCCTGAGGAAGAGAACAGTGTAGGTGGATTTTTGAGAAACAGAGAGAATCCACTTGAGACAGATGTTATCATTATAGATGAGATGTCCATGGTTGATCTGAATCTGATGCATGCGCTTTTATCAGCAGTTATTCCGGGAACAAGACTTATTCTTGTGGGAGATGTGGATCAGCTTCCGTCCGTGGGACCGGGAAGTGTGTTAAAAGATATCATACGTTCAGAAAAATTTCACGTAGTGACACTTACAAAGATTTTTCGTCAGGCAGGAGAGAGTGATATTGTAGTAAATGCTCATAAGATCAATGCAGGAGAACCGGTTACAATTGATAATAAAAGCCGGGATTTCTTCTTCTTAAAACGCCAGGATGCGAATACGATCATTAGCGTCGTTATTACTTTAATACAGAAGAAATTACCCAGATATGTGCAGGCCGATCCAAATGAAATCCAGGTAATGACACCAACACGTAAGGGATTGCTGGGTGTAGAACGATTGAATGTGATTCTACAGCAATATCTGAATCCTTCAGATTCCCAAAAAACGGAGAAAGAAATTAATGGTAGATTGTTCCGTGAAGGTGACAAAGTAATGCAGATTAAAAATAATTATCAATTAGAGTGGGAAGTTTCTACCAGATTTGGATTAACAGTTGACAAAGGAATTGGAGTTTTTAACGGTGATATGGGAGTCATTGATGAAATCAATGAATATACAGAAACTGTTATCGTGGAATATGATGAGGGGAGAAAGGTAAAATATGGATACGATATGACAGATGAGTTAGAACTTGCCTATGCGATTACGGTTCATAAATCTCAGGGAAGCGAGTATCCGGCGGTCATTATCCCACTTCTTCCAGGACCAAAGTTACTATATAACAGGAATCTGCTTTATACAGCAGTGACGCGGGCAAAAAGATGTTTAACAATAGTAGGGAGTGAACTAACATTTCAGGAAATGATCGAAAACAAAAGCGAACAGGGAAGATTTACAAGCTTAGACGAGCGAATCAAAGAATTTTAGAAAAAATGTATCCAAAAAGATGCCCGTTTTGTCAGGAAATCAGCTCAAAAGGTATTTGCGGTGACTGTAGAAAACAGGTTGTTAAGGTGGGAAAAATAAAATGTATCCATTGTGGAAAGCCATTAGAGGATGAAACGAAAGAGTATTGCAGGGATTGTGAAAGAAGAAAAAGTAATTATGAACAAGGACGCAGCCTATGGGTTCACATTCCGCCGGTTTCAAATTCACTATATCGGTTGAAATATCACAACAAGCGATATTATGCGGAAATCTTTGGGAAAGAGCTGGCAGATGAGTTTGAATTTCAGATTCGAAGATGGGGGATCCAGGCAATTATTCCAATTCCGTTACATAGATCGAAAATGAGAAAACGAGGATATAATCAGGCAGAACTTTTAGCAAAGCAGTTATCAGAATGCATGGGAATTCCTATAGAAAAAGATGTTTTATATCGGATTAAGAAAACCCGGCCTTTAAAGGAAATGAACGGGGAGCAGAGACACAGAAATCTGAAGGGGGCATTTGCGGTTTCAAAATCGTGGAATCCACGCCAGAACATTCTTCTGATTGATGATATTTACACAACCGGAAGTACAATAGAACGTGCTGCAGGAATCCTGAAAAAAGCAGGTGTTAAAAATGTCTACTTTTTGACTCTAAGCATTGGACAAGGCATCTGAACATATGGTATACTTAGGAGAGAAATCTTGAAAGGTGAATGTCGGATATGTTAGATAAAGACAGGATTCGTTTAATGACAAAAATGTCGATATATGAGAAGAATTACAGAGATGATTTTAAAATTGCCGATTATTACAGAAAAGATTATGCAAGTCTTAAGAGATGGATTACATTGATTTGGGTAACAATAGGTTATGCAATTTTGTTCGTTAGTTTCTGCATTTATTCGAGTGATAGTTTATCTGCTGATCTGACAATTTTAAAACTATTCGTTCTCTTGATTGCAGCAATTGCAGGCTATATAGTTCTTTTGGTTATATATGGGGTTTGCGCAAATAGTTTTTATAAGAGAAAACATGCAGTTGCCAAACAGAATGTAAAACGTTATTATCGTAATTTGTCCCGTTTAGAGAAGATGTGTAAAAAGGAGAAGAATGAGCAATGAACAATTTATTGGTTCTTAGAGAAAGATTTAAGCAGATTTATGTTTCTCACTCTCTCTTGGTTCGAAAGGGAGCACAGTTTTTGCTTGCACTTTTGGTGTTTAACCTGATCAATTCTAATATTGGATTTATGAAGATGGCATCATCTGTTCTTTGTACTGTTGGCTTAGCAGTAGTCTGTACATTTCTCCCTCTAGCAGTAATGACGGCAGCAGCAACTGTGTTAATAGTGGCTCATTTATATACATTATCTATGCCAATAGCCGGAGTTGCGGTGATACTGTTTTTGTTAATGTATATTTTCTACTTTCGATTTACCCCAGAGAAGAGCTGGCTGATTCTGCTGACAGTAGTAGCTTTCGGCATGAAAATACCACTGGTGATTCCGGTTATATTTGGGCTGTTAGGTACTACAATATGGATTGTTCCTGCATCCTGCGGAATCCTTGTTTATTATCTGCTTTACCTGATCAAAGCTTCTGCAACAGCATTGAAAGGTACAGATGGAACAACAATGATCAGCACTTTAACCAATTTTACAAAACAGTTTGTAGGCTATCAAGAAATGTGGGTTATGCTGTTTGCAGTAGTGATTGGAATACTGGTAGTGAACGGAATTAAAAATCGGGCAGTTGATCATTCCTGGAAGATAGCATCAGCAACAGGAGCAGCAGTTTGTGTGATCGTAGGTGCATCGGGAAATATTTCTCTTGGACTTCACATGTCTTATACGATGATGATTTTCAGTGGGATTCTTGGTGTTGTAATAGGATTGTTCCTTGAAGTTATTTTTTTCTCTGTGGATTATTCAAGAACAGAGAATGTTCAGTTTGAAGATGACGAATACTATTATTATGTAAAGGCAGTTCCGAAAGTAGGGGTTCAGATGCCTGAGAAGCAGGTAAAACATATTACAGAACATCAGGGGCAGGACGCAGAGATGCCGAATGTGTCAGAGACAGAAAACAATACTGCTGTGTCAGAAGTTTCTGATTTGAAGGAAGTTGAACAGAAAGAGGAAGAAGATCAGTCAGAACAACTGAAAAAGGAGTCTGATCTTGCACAAACAACAATTTTTAATGATTCAAACATGACGGAAGATATTCTTTTAACAAGAAGTCTGAGCAAGGAACTGGGTCTGGATCAGAATGAAGAGAAAAAAGAGTGATCGACAGAGCAAAAGATGCAAGAGTGCATAACAACGAGTGATTACATAAGGTGGTGAGACTTGAGATGATAGAGTGGATTCAGAATTTTATAAGAAATTATTCAAATGGAATGTATTTTCCACATATACAGATAAAAGATATCATAGAGATTCTGATTGTGACGATTATTGTCTATGAAATCATGCTCTGGATCAAGAACACAAAAGCCTGGATGCTTCTGCGAGGAATGCTTATGCTGGGGGGATTTATTCTTCTGGCATGGCTTTTTCAAATGAATACGATCCTGTATCTGGCAAGAGAGTCGATTAATGTATTAGCGATTGCAGCAATTGTTGTTTTTCAGCCAGAACTTAGACGGGCATTGGAGAAGCTGGGGGAGAAGAATTTATTTAGTAACATTAATCCGTTCGATAAAAATAAAGAAAATCAGAGGTTTTCGGATGAAACACTGGATAGTATTGTAAGAGCTTGTTATGCCATGGGAAGCGTATGTACAGGAGCACTGATCGTAGTAGAGCAGGTGATTCAGTTAACAGAGTATGAAATGACAGGGATAGAGCTTGATTGTAAAGTGTCTTCTCAGGTGCTGATCAATATTTTTGAACACAACACCCCACTTCATGATGGCGCGGTTATTATCAGAGGGGACAGAATTACATCAGCAACATGTTATCTGCCACTTTCAGATAACATGACAATCAGTAAAGATCTGGGAACAAGGCATCGTGCGGCATTGGGAATGAGCGAGGTTTGCGATGCTCTTGTGATTGTTGTTTCAGAAGAAACGGGACTTGTTTCTGTGGCTTCCGGAGGACGATTGCTTCGAGCTATTAACGCAGAAGAACTTCGGAGTCAGTTAAGCCAGATTCAGTATAGAAAGACAGAGACAAAGAACAAGTTTTCTATACGGAAAGGATGGCACAGATCATGAAAAAATACAAATTGACAACGAATCTTCCGCTTAAGATTATTGCATTTGTTTTTGCAGCATTTCTTTGGCTGATTGTTGCGAATGTTGCTAATCCGGTTACGAAATCAACTTATACAAACATCAAAGTTACGATAGCGAACGATGATGTGATTACACAAGGTGGGGAAGTTTATACGGTTTTAGATGATCAGAATGTAAACGTAGTTGTTTACGCAAAACGTTCAGTGATTCAACAGATTAAGTCGGATGATATTGTGGCTACTGCGGATATCAAAGAAATGGATTCCAGGACAGGGTTGATACCAATTTCAGTATCAATTCCAAAGTATAGTGGATCTTATCAGTCGGCAGAGGCTGCTCCGAGAAATATACAGATTAAGACAGAACCAACAGGTAAGACTGTATTTACACTGACTGTTAGCACAACAGGAACGCAGCGTGACGGTTATCAGATTGGAGAGATGAAAGTTAATCCTGAAAAAATAACGATTACAGGAGCAGAATCAACAGTAAAATCAATTGATAAAGCCGTAGCGAAGATTAATGTAGATGGAATTTCAAAAGATGAAGAACTTACAGCAGAACTTGTTTTATATGATGCATCGGGAAATGTAATCAATCAGGGACAGCTAAGTAATAATCTTGGAGAAGATGGAATCACTGTAGATGTGACAGTAATGAGAATCAAGACGGTTCCATTAAAATTTGAAGCATCTGGAACACCGGCAGATGGATATGAATATCTCGGTTGTTCGAGCGAACCGGCGAGCGTGCAGATCTGCGGAAAAGAAGAGGCCTTATCCAAGATTGAAAGTATCAATATTCCAGCATCTGAATTGTCTATCGCTGGGGCAACAGAGAAGATAGAGAAAGCATTTGACATTACAGATTATCTGCCGGAAGGTGTAGAACTGATTGAAGGCGCTTCAGGAAAGGTTACCGCAACTGCAATGATCGAACAGTTGGGAAATCGTACAATTGAGTTTATGGTTGCGTCCATCAAACAGAATTATCTGGCAAAAAATCTTCAGGTAAGTTACGAGCCAGATGCTGAGGTGACACTTGTATTTCAGGGAGAGAAAGATACGCTGGATAGTCTGGATATCAGCAATGCAGTATCGGTAAATCTCCAGAATTACACGAAGGAAGGCACTTATGACATACCGGTAGAAGTAGACCTTCCGGATGGAGTAACGTTGACAAAACCAGTGACAGTGCAGCTTATATTGACTGAAAAAGGATCCACAAAGGATGAACAACCGGAAAATAACGCTGGGACAAATTAATAATACTTCATATTAATTAAAAAAGTACAGGTCTAAATTAAAAAAGAATTAAGAAGGCTGGCATTGACAGTTTTCAATGCATATTATATGATATTGGAGTTAAAACTTCCAACTATCAGAGAGATAGAATAGGAGAATAACATGGTAAGCGATAAAGTAGTGATCAAAAATCCGACAGGACTTCATCTAAGACCGGCAGGATTGTTTTGTAAAACTGCGATGCAGTACAAGAGCAAGATCACAGTGTACAAAAAGATGAAAAACAAAGAGGTAAATGCAAATGCCAAAAGTGTATTAAGCGTACTGGGTGCATGCATAAAAAGCGGAGATGAGATTACAATTATTTGTGAAGGAGAAGACGAAGAAATAGCACTTTCAGACATGGTTCAACTTGTGAAAGATGGATTGGGAGAATAAGTGGTGTTTATAAACTGGTATATTGTAACAGTGAAGAGACATTAGGAGGAAAAAGAAATGAAGCAAAGCAACACTAGTAATCATGGCGGCAGGTATTGGAAGTCGTTTTGGAGGCGGAATCAAGCAGCTGGCTCCAATCGGACCAAATGGAGAGATTATCATGGACTACTCCATCTATGATGCATTAGAAGCAGGGTTTGACAAAGTTGTATTCGTTATCCGCAAAGATCTCGAGAAAGATTTCAAAGAGATCATTGGCAACCGTATTGAAAAAGAAGTAGAAGTAGCATATGCATTTCAAGAGCTTGATGATATTTCAGAAAAATTCAGCGGAAAATTCACAGGAAGAACAAAACCTTGGGGAACAGGTCAGGCAATTCTTTGCTGTAAAGATGTGGTGGATGCTCCATTCCTTGTAATCAATGCAGATGATTATTATGGAAAAGAAGCATTTAAAGAGGCATACAGTTATTTGACAAACCTTCCATCTGCTGATATAATGCAGATTTGTATGGTCAGCTTTGTATTGAAAAATACATTGAGTGATAACGGAGGCGTGACCAGAGGTGTGTGCGAAGTAGACGGACATGGCATGCTTGCAGACATTGAAGAGACACATAACATCGAAAAAGAAGACGGAAAAGCTGTAATCCACAAAGAGGATGGAGATGTATTCCTTGATGTTGATTCACCGGTATCTATGAATATGTGGGGAATTACACCTGAATTTTTTGAGATTCTTAAGACAGGATTTGATGAGTTCCTTGAGAAAACAGAAAGTACAGATCTAAAAGCAGAATATCTGCTTCCGACAATGATTGGAGATCTGTTAAGTGATGGAAAACTGGAAGTAAAAGTACTGCAGTCACATGACCAGTGGTTTGGTGTGACATATAAGGAAGATAAAGAATCTGTAACAGTAGCGCTTCGTGGATTGATTGAAGAAGGAGTTTACCCGTCAAAATTGTTCTAATTTAAGAAAAGGGATGTAAGATGGCAAAACGAAAAGGATCTGCTGGCAATTCTGCACGCAGAAAAAAAAGTACAAATAAGTATTCCCGCAGATCGGGAAGTAATAAGCTGGGGACTTTGTGTATCATTCTTCAGACGATTGCCAGTATAGCCTTAATGGCGGTATTGTATTTGTTAGGAATGATTCCGGACAAGTATCTGATACTGGCAGCAGCAATACTGTTTTTCTTATGGTGTGTGACACTGAATTCACAGGTGGCAAGGAGAAAACGGGGGACTTGGGGAAAAGTATTCAGTTTACTTATGGCAGTTGTGATGTTTACGGGAAGTTATTATGTCGCTCAGGCTAATAATATGATTGGAAAGATCACAGGCAGCAACTATAAAGTAGATAAGATGGTTGTTGCAGTGCGAGCAGATGATTCGGCAGAGACAATAGAAGATGCGGCAGACTATACGTATGGTGTACAGTTTGAGAAAGGTGCTGACAATATACAGACAGCTGTAGCTGATATTGAAAAGCAAGTTGGCGTTGATACGATTGAAGTGAAAGAGTATGATTCCGTTCAGGATCAGGCACAGGCTCTGATTGATGGAGATTGTGATGCAATCATTTATAACAGTGCATATACAAGTCTGATGGAAGAAGCAGTAGATGGCTATAGCGATAAAGTGAAAGTGTTGTATACATTTAATATACGTGTTGAGTTGGATTTCGGAAATTCAACAGGAGCAACAGATGACAGTATTATAAAAGAACCATTTACAGTTTATATCAGTGGTATTGATGTCTATGGTGATGTATCAGAAACAAGCCGAAGTGATGTGAATATTATTGCAGTTGTGAATCCGCAGACACATCAGATTTTATTAGTAACTACTCCGCGTGATTACTATGTACCGATTCCAAAGATTTCAGGCGGTCAGAGAGATAAACTGACTCATGCAGGGATTTACGGAGTAGATGCCTCCATGCGTACACTGGGTGAATTGTATGAGACGGATATTAATTATTATGCGAGATTGAATTTTACTTCATTAATTGATATTGTAGATACACTTGGAGGAATTGATGTATATTCAGAGTATGCGTTTACAACAAGTGAAGATTCTGAACATGTAATGGATGTACAGGAAGGATATAATCACTTCAATGGTGAAGAAGCACTTGCTTTCTGCAGAGAGAGACACAATGTTCCAGGAGGAGACAACCAGAGAGGAAAAGATCAGCAGGCAGTTATTACTGCTATGTTGAAGAAGTGTTTGTCACCGACTATGCTCTTGAAAGCGAATGCGATTATGGAACAGGTGAGCAAAGATGTTGAGACAAATATGTCTCAGGAAGAGATTAACGCATTGATTAAATATCAGTTGAGTAATAATCCGGCTTGGACGATTCAGTCTGTAGCAGCGGAAGGTACAAATACAACTGGTACATGTTATTCCAGTGGTGATACAGAACTCTTTATTATGGAACCGGTTGAATCTTCTGTGCAGAATATTATTGATCTGGCAAACATTGTAGAAGAAGGCGGAGTGTTGCCGGAAGGTGAACAATTGAATTAAATCAGAGGACAGAAAATAGAGATGATTCTCGTTTTTCTGTCCTTTTTTTGTTTTGAGGCACTTACGAAAAAACAAAAAAATATAAAGAAATGAGAAAAAACAAAAAAAATTCACAGATAAAACACTAAAAAGACAAAAAGTATTTACAAATATAATGAATTGTGGGAAAATATGATATAACAAGATCGTATAAGGAGGTTCCCATATGAAGAGAAAAAAGATAATTGCTTTACTTTGCGTAGCAGCGACTAGTGCAAGTCTTGTTACTCCGGTAATGGCAGAAGAGAATCAAGCTACAGGAACTACACAGGAAGCGGCTGTGGATCAGGAAGCACCAGTCGAAGAAGCGGATGAGAGCAATGTAGAACAAAAGGAAGAATCAAATGCAGATGTAGAACAGTCAGAGACTGAAAAAGTATTTTCAGAAGAGAAAAACGAGCCGTCTGAAAACATAACAGAAGATACAGAAAACGAAACATCAACAGATGAAACAGTTTCGGACAAGAATCTGACAGAATCACTAGATGTTGATGAAGAAGTGAAAGATGGATTTGTTGAAGAAGACGGTAGTGTATATTATTATGAAGCAGGAAAAAAAGTAACAGATACTATTCGCGACTTTAAAGACGAATCCGGATTTGAATATTCATGCTATTTCGATTGGTCTGGAAGAATGATGATCGATAGTGAGGAATGGGTTGAATACACGGATGAAAATGAAAAATCGCATGATGGAATTATACGGGCAGATGAAAATGGATGTTTAATTATCGATGATTGGTATCAGAATCAGGATGGCTCATGGAATTATTATAAAAAGGATTTCATTAGAGCAGAGGATGAAGTTGTAGAAAAATATGGCAAACAATACTATTTGGATTCAGATGGGATTCTAGTAACTGATTCTCAACTTACTATTGGTGGACAGTTGTATCAGGCGGATGCATCTGGAGCAATCACATTGATTCAGGCTTCAGCAAAGGAACATTGGGTGAAGACAAACGGAAAATGGTACTTATTTGTTGATAACAAACTTGTTAAAGATAAATTCTACTTTATAAAGGGGATTAATTATTATTTTGACGAATAATGGAGAAATTGCAGACAGGTTCGTTTGATACAGAAGACGGAAAAGCTTATATAGCGGATTCAAATGGTATCGTTATTTATACACCAACTGAAGGATGGAATAAAACAAAAGACGGAAAAACATGGTGCTATTATAAAAAAGATAGTGACGGTAATCTTTATCTTCTTAGAGGGGAATTCCTTTCATATAGTGGTTCAAAATACTACCTCGATGGGAATGGCGTTATGGCAACTGGAGTATTTGAAGCCCGGGAAGATGATGGTTATTATTATTACTTTGCCAATAATAGTGGCGAAATTCAGCAAAAGTCAGATTGGATTCACCATGAGGGAGAATGGTATTATTCAAAAGACGGAAAGTTGTACGCTGATGGAGTTAAAACAATTGGTGGTAAAAAATACTATTTCATGTATAATGCAACGATGCTTTCAGGGTATCTTACAGAAACATATCATGACGGCAGTGAAACTCATTATATGACAAATGATTCTGGAGTGATCCAGGAACAAACGACTGGGTTAAGTATGATGGTGCGTGGTATTTCTGGAGAGATGGCGATATATTGAAAAATGGCATTTATGACATTTGGGGAAAGAAGTATTACTTTAACTATGATGGAGAGATGCAAGTAGGAAGAATTGAGGTTCATGATAGTAATACATTGTACCTGACAGATTCTTCAGGAGCTCTTATAAATACGCCGGAATGGAATACGTACAAAAATAATTGGTATTACATGAATGCAGATGGAAGTGTACGTAAAAATGAGTTCATAAAGTATGGAAATGATCTTTACTATGTTGACTCTGAAGGTAAAATGGTGACTGGAGATTTCTACTTTAATGGGAACAGCTATCATACAGATTCCGATGGAGTTATTCTGAAAAATGACTGGTATCAGGAAGGATATGATTGGTATTATGCAGGAGAAGATGGAGCTTTATTGACACATAGTTGGAAATCAGGTGCAGGTGACGTTTGGTATTACTTAAATGAATCAGGTGCAATGGCTAAAGGAATGTGCTGGGTTTATAATAAGGGTGATTATGATAACGGCAAGTATGAATACTTTGATGATAATGGTATTTGGCAGGAAAATAATCCTATCAAAAAGAATGATTGGTCATTGGTTGATGGCAAGTGGTATTATTACAGTGAGGGCAAGCCATATACAGGATGGGTTGGATCTTACTATATCAGTCATGGTGTAATGTGCACAAATACTTATATAGAGGAAGACGATGACAATAACGCAGATTATTATGTAGATCACCAGGGGGTTTATCAGAGAAATAGCTGGGTTAAAATACCAGGATATGAAGGAGAATATAGTTGGAGATATGCTGGAACAGACGGAAAAATTTTGAAAAATGTGTGGGTCGGTGATTATTACATTAATGGATCAGGTTACATGGTTTCAAATGGAATTGTAGATACAGGATACTATGGCTTATGTAAATTTGCAGACGACGGAAAATTTATTGGCTATGTGAAAAAGTCGGATTGGAATAAAGTTGGTGATAAATGGTATTACGTTGATAGTAATGGGTCACTGTTAAAAGGAAGACAAGTAATCGGAGGAAAAACATATTACTTTAAGGAATGGAATTATGAAATGTATGCAAACACAACAGTATATGATGATGTTAATCATGAATATGTGTTTGTGGGATCAGATGGTACAGTTTCAAAAGCAAATGGCTGGCAATTAGGAGAATATGGCCAATGGTATTATCTTGAAAACGGAATTCCGAAGACAGGGTGGCTTAATTATGGTGGAAAGAGATATTACCTTTCACCGTCGACAAGCACAGGATATAGAGGCGTGTTGGATGAAGATACCGGAGAATACGAGTATTATTTCTTTGATCAGGACGGAGCAGTTTGTAAACCGAATGACGGATGGTTTTCTATCAAATCTGACAATTATACTTATTGGTATTATATAAAGAATGGAGAACCAGTCAGAGATAGTTGGTACAATGATTATAGTTTCAGTTGGATGGTGCGATGTATACCGGAAGCATATGGACAGGCACAGATGAAAGATATGTATATGATGACAATGGTTATCTTCTGAAAAATGGTTGGCATAAGCTGCATGGCGTTTGGTATTATACAGATGCAAAAGGAAGAGCATATACTGGAGAAAGAAAGATCAACGGGACAACATACTGGTTCACAAATTCTGGTATTTGGGTAAAATAGTAAATTAGTAAAAGTGGTGAAAAATAGTTGAATAATTTAGGGGCAGTCATTAATGGCTGTCCCTTTTGGTGGTGAGAATAGTATCGTGATTTTTCATAGAAATATTGCTGAAACTATTGAAGAAATATAGACAAAGTGGAATGATTGCGATAAAATGATAATCGTGGCAGATTGCTTTGCGATAGTGGAGGAGGAGCAAAAATGTATAAGAGGAAGTTGTTTTATGCGATGTGCTGCCTTACAGCGGTACTTGCGACAGGCTGTGGAAAGAAAGACAGCACGGATACAAAAAATCCGGAACAGGTAGAAAGTCAGGATACTACGAAGACAGACGATGAAAATAAGAGTGATACAAAGAACGATACAGAACAGACAGACGATAAGAAAGAAGAATCGGAGAAAACAAAAAAGTGTCATGAAGATTTATTCTAATCAATATGAGTTCAGGAGAGATCCAGACAGAAGATGTGGAGACAGAATTCTTTAAATGAAGAAAAGATTGGTCATTACTTCAGGAAAGTCAGTGATCACTCCGGAATGTGGGATGAATCTTCAAAGTGAACGAAAGAAGAGAAGACGATAGATCTTGAAGT
>ENA-OQAZ01000577-OQAZ01000577.1-human-gut-metagenome-genome-assembly--contig:-NODE-577-length-20121-cov-5.196009_pt1 | contig 20121 bp, 16 predicted proteins | sample MGYA00242737_ERZ504531 | MGnify/ENA primary metagenome ERZ504531 (study PRJEB26092, sample SAMD00036244) | human gut metagenome | host: Homo sapiens | study: EMG produced TPA metagenomics assembly of... | reverse complement strand
AACTATGCTACCAGCGAACTTAATATTCCGGTGGAACGTGCGGAGAGTTTCGAGGAAGGGGATGCACGTTTTTTTTCCCGCTGGAAACTACGCACGGTAAATCAGGATACTTACTATCAAGGTTTGGCCAAAGGATATTTCAACGGGGCTGGTCTGACCACTTGCGAGGTATATCTCATCAAGGCCGAATGTTTGGCACGTCAGGTCACAGGTAATGATTTCTCTACTGCTATGGATGTGTTGAACAAGGTACGTAAGACCCGTATTCTGCCGGAGATATATCAACCCTTGCAGGCTTCAACTTTGACAGAAGCCATTGACTTGATCCGACGTACGAAAGACAATGAATTGATTTTCACTATTGTGCCATTCGCTGATGCCCGGAGGTTTAATGCCGAAGGTACTTTTGCACGTGCACTATCCAAAACATGGGAAGGGCAGACTTATACATTAACCCCGGCTTCACATCTTTGGATTATGCCTTTCCCGGCAGGTGCCGTTCAGAATCCGGGTAATGGAACTATCACTCAAAATGTATCTAAATAACCTATAAAAACAGACTTTATGAAATTGATGTATTTATTAGCAACATTCGCCGTTGTTTTGGTGATGATGGCATCTTGTACCCGGCAGTCGGTAACGGGGTACACACTGACAGCTGCAATTGATGGAATTCCTGACGGATCCCATGTACAGCTATTTCCTGTAAGTCATGGTCATGAAAAACCGGTGGCGGACACTACTGTTGTAGATGGAAAATTTATATTTAAAGGGGTGGCGGATGAACCTCTGGCTGTACGGTTGATGGTGAAAAATGCATACGGTTCCATGCCTCTGATGTTGGAGAATGGCAGTATAAGCGTGGAGGGTAAGGTGACTTCTGAAAACCTTAATGGAACCGTGAATTATAATTTTTCACAGGTTTCAGTGACGGGATCTCCTTTGACGGACAAATATGTAAAATTATTGAGCACACGTGATGCCTTGGATTCTATTTATGTAACGAATAACGAGAAGTTAAGGATATCCGTGTTGCCTATGGTAAAGCGAGAGTTGCCAAAGATAAGATCTTGATGGATTCTGTCGTTGCTACGGAAGCTTACAAAGCATCTGCCGTGGCCGATAGTTTGTTCTTTGCTACGGTAGATGCCACTTACTATAAATTAGTTATGGACAATAAAGAGTCTTATTGGGGGCCTCTGATGATGATCAGTTTGTTTTCTTATCTTACCGAAGAGCAGAAACCGTGGTATGATGCCTTGTCAGAAGAGGCTAAACATTCCCGCTATGGAAAAATGGTGAAAGAGAGTGTGGCTCCTGATAGTCAGATCGGTTCTAAAGTGCCTGTCTTTACAGCCAAGTCACAAGATGGGAAATCGGTAACTTTAACCGATTTGTGCCAAGGTAAGAAGTATGTCCTTATTGATTTTTGGGCATCATGGTGTAATCCTTGCCGTAAGGAGATTCCTAATTTGAAAAAACTCTATACGCAATATGCAGACAGGGGTTTCCAGATTGTAAGTATCTCTATTGATAAAAAAGAGGCGGAATGGACAAAAGCGCTGAAAGAAGAACAACTTCAGTGGCCTAATTTTTTGGATACTGAAGGTATTGCTGATATATATAAAGTGAAATTTGTTCCTACTATGTATTTGATAGATGCCCAAGGGGTCATGGTAGGAGAAAATCTTCGTGGTGAGGCTTTGGCAAATAAACTGGCTGAGCTTTTTGGAGAGATTGAATAATCATATTCTTTTTATGGTATTCTGACATAGAACGGGGCGGAGTCGATGAATAAGTTGGATCTGTCCCGTTGTCTTATGTTTCGGACTGACCCTTCTGTTGATTCAGCCCCCCCTGTACAAGACTATCCAGATTTATTTTGATTCAAATCCTTCATAAGTGTCTAATCCGCTTGCTTACAGTTGTTTATTATGAAGAATTTAAAGCACAATCCTTCATGAATCCGTCAGTTTTGGGTCAGCGGTCCAAATTTTAAGACTGACCCGTTTTTAAACTGAGCCGCCGGATACCCTGCACAAAGCAGGCTACCAAATAAAAAGCATCGATTTATCGATGGCTTTTTTATTTGGTAGCCCGTGGGGGAATCGAACCCCCCTTTCAAGAATGAAAATCTTGCGTCCTAACCGATAGACGAACGGGCCATCCTTTTTATCGAGGATTTCTCTCTCGATTGCGGGTGCAAAGGTAGTGACTTTTTTTGAATTTGCAAACATTTCCCAAACTTTTTTCTAAACTTTTTGTTCATAGTCCATTGAATTGACTATTTACCTAACTTAACTTTTATGAAAAGTATCTTTAAATCAATGAGTTGCCTTGTATTGGGCGCAATGATTGTTACGCCGATGTTTGCGCAACAAAAAAAAACTTTATCCAGAGTTGGAAGGACCGGGACCTGTTGTTATTATCTCAAAAGATAAAAATGGCAAGGAAGAATTAATCAATGTATTTGAAGAAACGCAACGTCCGCATTTCCATGATCCCCGTGCTCCTCGTTTTTTACTTACTGACCAACAGGGAAAGTTTGCATTGGGTATCGGTGGTTATTTGAAAACTACAATGGAATATGATTTTAATGGGATAGTGGATGACGTTGACTTTATCCCTGCACTCATTCCGCAACCGGGATCCACGTCTGTCCGTAATCAGTTCCAGATGGATGCAAGCACTTCCACTATCTTTTTAAAGTTGGTGGGGAGAACCAAGCATTTGGGTAACTTCATCGTTTATACAGCCGGAAACTTCCGTGGAAGTGGAAAGACTTTTGAATTGCAGAATGCTTATTTATCCTTCCTGGGCTTTACTATGGGGTATGATACCGGATTGTTTATGGACTTTGCCGCAGCTCCTCCGACTATTGATTTTCAAGGACCTGACGGGATGACTTTCTATCGCGCCACCCAGTTGCGTTATGAAGCCAATGTGATGAAAGGTTTGAAAGTGGGTGTCGGTGTGGAAATGCCGTCAGTAGACGGTACTCCGGCACAAGATGTGAGAATCGGTAAGCAGAGGATGCCGGATATTCCTGCCTATGTACAGTATTCTTGGGCAAAGGCTAGTCATATACGTGTGGGAGGAATCTTGAGAAGTATGACTTATGAGGATCAAGTGAATAATAAGGCAAAGTCATTGACCGGTTGGGGGATACAGGCATCGGGAACAGCAAGACTGGGTGGTTTCCAGCTTTACGGACAATATACTTATGGTAGAGGTATTGCTCAATATTTGAATGATATCAGCAACTTGAATGTAGATATCGTTCCTTTGGCCGATGAGTCCGGACGTATGCAGGTACTGCCCATGAAAGGATGGTATGCCGGATTACAGTATAATTTCTCGAAACGGGTATTCGCATCGGCTACGTATAGCCAGTCACGTCTGTTTACAGAAGATTGCTATGCTCACTTTAATGAAACTCAGTATAAAAAAGGTCAGTACCTGGTTGCAAATGTATTCTGGAATGTAAGTCATAACTTGCAGGTAGGTGCGGAATATCTTCATGGTTGGAGAGAGAATTTTAATGATGTGAACCGTGAAGCAAGCCGTATAAACTTGAGTGCGCAATATAATTTCTAACTTATTTTTCCTATCTTTGTGTCTATCAATAATGGAAAGAGAATGAAAAAAATAGGTGCACATGTATCCGTAAGCGGGGGCGTGGAAATGGCCCCCGTTAATGCATTAGGGATAGGAGCGGACGCATTCGCTCTTTTTACAAAGAATCAGAGGCAATGGGTTGCAAAACCTTTGTCTGTCGAGAGTGTTACTCTGTTTAAAGAAAACTGCGAGAAAGAAGGTTTTGATGCCCGGTATGTTCTTCCTCATGACAGTTATCTGATAAATTTGGGACATCCTGACGAGGAAGGGCTGGAGAAGAGTCGTGCAGCATTTTTGGACGAAATGCAGCGTTGCGAGCTTTTAGGATTGAAAATGCTGAATTTTCATCCCGGAAGTCATTTGAACAAGATATCCATAGAGAAGTGTCTGGACAGGATTGCCGAGTCTGTCAATATGACTTTGGATAAGACGACCGGTGTGACTGCTGTGATTGAGAATACAGCCGGACAGGGAAGTAATGTGGGAAATGAATTCTGGCATTTGAGATATATTATAGATAAGGTGGAGGATAAATCTCGTGTGGGAGTTTGCCTGGATACTTGCCATACCTATACCGCCGGTTATGATATTGTGAATGAATATGACCGGGTCTTTACCGAGTTTGATGAGGTAGTGGGGAGAAACTATTTGTGTGCCATTCACTTGAATGACTCAAAGAAACCATTGGGTAGCCGGGTAGACCGTCATGACAGTATCGGAAAGGGGCTGATTGGTATTGATTTCTTCCGCCGCTTTATGCAGGATTCCCGTTTTGACGATATGCCCGTTATTCTTGAAACTCCCGATGACACCATTTGGCGGGACGAGATTAAAATGCTTCGCAGCTTTGAGTCATAGTTTGTGGCTGGGTGAAAACATATTTAAGGAATTCAGCTATCATTTTGCTTGTAAGGGCGAGGTTTGCTCGCCCGAAAATAGGCTGATTTGCATATTCTCCCAAGATCGTGCCCGTTGGTTCGGGCAGGCAAAAAAACTTATATTCGTCAATCTGAGTTGGCAAATAGTATTTTCACCACCGTAGGGGCAGACTCGTGTATCTGCCTGATAGTACGAAAGCAGTTGCAGGTTCTCTTTCCAAAGTATGACCGACCGTGGTCTTGTAAGCAGCTTCTTGACGATAAAGTCGGGAGAGAAGCGGAACTCTGGAAGAACCTGCAGACTGTTATCTAAAACTTATAAAATGAAGAAACCGACCTTTTGGGTCGGTGTTCTACGGTAGATGTTTTTCCTTTGCTTGACGGCTATGAGACAATCCCTGCCCCTACAGCTGAATACATGACAGCACTATCGGACGGACTTTCGGCATCTCCTCATTTACTTGAAATCCGGGCCATACTCCAACCAAAATACCATTGCCCAATCCTGGTCATTGGCAAACGGGTCATAAAGATGAACTTTTTGTCCGTTCACTTTGTTCGGATAGATAAAGGCGCAGCTTCCTCTTCCGTCTTCGGTGAAGAGGCATAGATTGTTCCGGAAAATATTCAAGGCCCGTTCTGTATATTCTTGTTTTCCGGTCGCTTTGGCATAAAGACGGAAGGCAATACCCGATAAAGTGCTCCAGTAATGTGGGAAGGTATCTCCCCAAATCCGGTCTTTTCCAAACCAATAACCATCCCAGTGACGAATAGCGATGTCATAAAGGTGGAAACTGGGCTGTTTTCCGCCAAATGATTCTAATAAAGGAAGCTGCTTTCGGCCCCTTTCAGATATTTTTCATCCCCGGTGAGCATATATACATTCAGCAGATGGATAATGGACGGAGCTACGATGCTCTGTTCGTAATTGACTTCGGAGGTCGGATAATTAGGCCCGTTTTCACAAAATACGTCTGCCATTGATTTGAAATCGTTCAGCAGAGTGTCCGCTTCGGCAGTAAATCCGTTTTCTTTCAATAGAGTATAGCCGTAGGTCGGGATATTGATGCAATAAAAACCATGCTTGAAATAACGGACCAGTGCACGCAGTGTGCCGTACCCGTCTTTCAGATATTGTTTATTGCCTGTGGTGCGGAACATGGTAAACCAGAAATCGGCCACCCACGGATAGTTGTATCCCCGGTTCTTGCTCTTGAAGTCTACGGTGGAATTGGTTGTGTAGTCCGGTTTCTGGATGCGGCGGATGAAAGATACGTAGTTGTTCAGGGCATCCATTAATTTTTTGTCGGAAGTACGTTGGTATTGTAGAGCCAGCAGAATCCCCATAGCTACCCTTTCTCTGGCTTCGTCGCAGTCAGAGCGTTTGCTGCCACTTTCTCCGTTGATGTAAAGGGATTCGGTATCGTTGTCATAAACAATGAAGGCACCGCTTCTAGGGTCACCGGGCTTGATGAACTGTTGGTGTCCGGCAATGAACTGACACCGGTGGTTGACCAGGCTGTCAAAGTTGCTGACGGCAAGACACTCTACCGACGTTTGCTTTCCGTTCCCGTAGGCCAGTGTGAAAATCTTCTCTCCGGGTTCATTTATTGTGGTGGTATAAGTGATGTTGTCACCGCTTACTTCTGCCACTTCTTTACCGTTCAGCAACAGCTTGCCTTTCAGTGAGGGGCAGTTGCTTTTGAACGAAACATTTATTTTTTCGCCTGCTTCTACTACATAACGGTCTGCTGAGGCTATGATCAGACCGTTGTCTATGGCTTTTGCTTGGAATTCATCCAGTTGTCCGCCGATAGGAGTAACCATTGTATGGTATAACATTCTCCCGGCTTTAAAGTCTTGTCCTGTGGATTAAGTTGGAAAACACCGCGGAAGTTGGAGCTTCCTTTTTTCTGCGAGCGCTCCCTCACTTCATAGCCTTTAATGGCACCTTCTTCCATAATCAGTCCCAATCCGCCGGGGGCTCCGCTCATCCGGGTGCAATAGACATAGGCTTCATTTCCTCCTGCCCATATATGTGCATTGCAACGGGCTTCGTAGCAAGTCCGGGCATCCGGATAATTGTCATTGAAAGGTGTGTTGATGGCAATGTCCTGTAAGTCGGCGTCTTTTTCTCCGGTGTTTACGAATTCGTAGGATTCTACCAGGTTCCCGTCCCTGTTCCATTTTCGGGCTACGTTTATTTCTATGTCACCTGTCTGGTATTTCACGGTCATGTGATGGCTCGTGTCATGTTTTTTTGTCGGGATATTCCAGGAGTATTCAGTGCCGTTTATCCGAAGATGTCCCAATCCCCATCCATACCGGGAGTCCACCCATTCGTATTGTGTTCCATCCGTACGCAGGATCCAGTTCATGGAAGTGTCGCTTGTCAGATAAAGTCCGCTTAGCGCCCCTGTTTGTGAGTCGGCTTTGAACGTGATGTTTTTAGGGTAGCTACAACTGCCTAGTGCAATTAATGCCAAAGGTAATGCAGCATACAAGAAAAGCTTCATGATGTTTTTCATACTTATTTGGATTATTGATGTAACTGTGCAAAGAAAGGAATAAAAAGGGAAATTAATTTGTACTTTTCATACATAATCCTGTAAAATAGTTCATTTTCTTTATAAAAAGCTTGAAGTGCCTGTTATTTTGTGGTTTTGAATCATTTTTTAGGTGCGGGTTGTGCGGGATAACGCGGATTTTTTCTTATGATAACATGAGTTTATTATAAGACTAGCTTATAACTGACAGGAATATGAGCAAGACTGATATTGAATTTTAATAATCCTTTTGTCATTTAACTCAAAACCATCCTGTAACGAGTTATTTCTTATATCGAACTTACGTTAATGTTATATCCCGCCGGTAGAGTGGTTTGTGTCTTTCATTGTATGGTTAAGCCTTTTCTATCCTATCCCTAAGCTTAAACGAACGTATCCTTTCTATCTCCATAGCCTTTGGAGTTAACTCCCAAGCTTATGGAGATAACTCCAAGCTATGGAGTTAACTCCGCAAGTTTGGGAGATAGAAGTTGTCAGTAAAAGAACCCTTAACCTGAAGGATACAACCGCTTAGCTTGCCGTAGTTTATAGGATAATATATCCTTTCCGTATCCTTCGTTTATTTTATGTCCTGATTACATGTCTTTTATTTCATCCAAGTTCTTCTGGATATCTTCGTCTTTTAACTCATAATTCATCAAGTTACCTGCCAGGTATTGGTCGTATGAGGCCATATCAATCAGCCCGTGACCTGAAAGGTTGAACAGGATCACTTTCTCTTCACCGGATTCTTTGCACTTGTTCGCCTCGCGTACAGCGGCGGCGATGGCATGGCACGATTCGGGAGCCGGAATGATTCCTTCTGCTTGTGCGAACAAACAACCAGCCTGGAAGGATTCTAATTGCTGGATATCAACCGCTTCCATCAGATTGTCTTTCAATAATTGTGAAACGATGACACCTGCACCGTGATAACGGAGACCTCCCGCATGGATATTGGCCGGAGAGAAATTATGCCCCAGTGTAAACATGGGCAGCAACGGGGTATATCCGGCTTCGTCGCCAAAGTCATACTGGAATTTACCACGGGTCAGTTTCGGGCACGAAGCCGGTTCGGCAGCAATGTATCGGGTTTGTTTCCCATTCAGGATAGTGTGGCGCATAAAGGGGAAGCAGATTCCTCCAAAATTGGAACCGCCACCAAAGCAACCGATAATCATGTCGGGATATTCGCCTGCCATTTCCATTTGCTTTTCGGCTTCCAGACCGATAACCGTTTGATGCAGTGTGACATGGCTTAATACCGACTAGTGTATATTTACAGTTGGGAGTGCTCATTGCCAGTTCGATAGCTTCGGAGATGGCTGTTCCCAGTGAACCTTGATAATTGGGATTACGGGTAATGATATCCTTGCCGGCACGGGTAGACATGGATGGAGAGGCGGTGACCGTTGCTCCGAATGTCTGCATGATGCTGCGGCGATAGGGCTTCTGATTATAGCTGATCTTTACTTGATAAACGGCAGCTTCCAGCCCGAATACCTTTGCGGCATACGATAGAGCGGCGCCCCATTGTCCGGCACCGGTTTCTGTAGTGACATTGGTTACGCCTTCTTCCTTGCAATAATATGCCTGGGCCAGAGCCGAGTTCAGTTTGTGGGATCCGATGGGGCTGACACTTTCATTTTTGAAATAAATATGTGCGGGAGTCCCTAGTGCTTTTTCCAGTCCGTAGGCACGTACCAATGGTGTGCTGCGATAGTATTTGTACATTTCACGCACTGCTTCGGGAATTTCAATCCATGCGTCTGTCTGGTTTAATTCCTGTTTGCAAAGTTCTTTGGCAAAAATGGGGTAGAGGTCTTCCGGTTTCAGCGCTTCTTTGGTTTTAGGGTTCAACGGCGGCATGGGTTTGGTCTTCATGTCTGCCTGTATGTTGTACCAGTATTTAGGAATTTCATCCTCTGGTAAGATAAAACGTTTCTGTTTTGTGCTCATAATCTTTCAATTTAATAGTTTTGCGGTCAAAATTAGGTAAAAAAAGTATTCCTTACTAATTTTCAACTGCTTTTTTGTCGGGAACAATAAAAAAAGGGATGTCAGAGTAAAAATGCGAAGTTATTTGTTATTATAGGCAGAGATGTGAATATTTTGATTAAGTTTGTTTTCTGTTAATGCAAGATGATATCGACATGGAACCTTTACACAAACTATTTATCTATCGTAAGAAGTTAGTAAAACCGTACATAGAGCGATTGCTGAAATGGATGGACGGGATAACTTATATGATGTCGGCCTTGTTCATCCTTACATTGGTTTATGAGCATGGATTTCTTATTTCTTTTGAAGAAATGGAGATGATAAACACGCTGTATCATTTTGTCTGGATTGTTTTTCTGGTTGATATTTCCCTGCATCTTTTATTAAATTACTCGGATACCAAGCGGAAGTACCGGGGACTGGCATGGATACTGAGTCTGATGCTTTATCTGACTTTGATTCCGGTTATTTTCCATGAACCGGAGGTGCAAGGGGGAATTCATGATTTCTGGTCTTTTTTCCACAGTCGTTTATATCATGTGGTGCTGCTCACTTTGCTTTCGCTGCTGCAATTGTCTAATGGGATAGTCCGGCTGCTGGGCAGGCGCACCAACCCGTCTTTGATCTTTGCATCCAGTTTTCTCATATTTATTCTGATAGGGGCAGCGTTACTGATGCTTCCGCGTGCCACTTATCATGGCATTTCCTTTATCGATGCTCTGTTTACCGCTACCAGTGCCATTTGTGTCACGGGGTTGGTTTCGGTCGATGTCTCTTCTACATTCACGTCCGAGGGGTTGTTCATCATTATCATGCTGATACAAATCGGCGGTTTGGGAGTCATGACCCTGACCAGTTTCTTTGCCATGTTTTTTATGGGGAATACTTCGCTCTACAATCAGTTGGTGGTCCGTGATATGGTAAGCTCGCAGTCACTCAGTTCGCTGCTTTCCACCTTATTATATATATTAGGGTTTACCTTGGTGATAGAGGCTGCTGGGATGGGGGTTATTTTTTTAAGTATACATGGCACTATGGGCATGGATATTGAGGAGGAACTGGCTTTTTCTGCTTTCCATTCCATCTCTGCCTTTTGCAATGCCGGATTCTCTACTTTGTATGGAAACTTAGGTAACGAACTGGTACTTCATAATCATAACTTGCTATATATCACTATCTCTTTCCTGGTTATTTTGGGAGGTATAGGTTTCCCGATTCTGGTAAATCTGTATGAAACGGTTTCTTATGAAAGCAAGCGCTTGTATCACCGTTATGTCAAAAAGAATAAGAGGACAATCCGTAAAATACATTTATATAACCTGAATACCCGTATCGTATTGATTATGACGGCTATCTTGCTAGTGACGGGTACTGTGGCCATTGTTGTTTTCGAATGGAATCATGCTTTTGCGGGAATGACGGCTACAGAGAAATGGGTGCAGGGCTTCTTTAACGCAACTTGTCCCCGTACGGCAGGATTTTCAAGTGTGGGCATGACTACTTTCAGTGTGCAGACGTTGCTGCTGATGGTGGTGCTGATGATGATTGGCGGCGGTACGCAGTCTACGGCCGGTGGTGTGAAGGTGAATGTGTTTGCTGTAGTCATGTTGAACTTGCGTGCTATTCTTATAGGTGCCGATAAAGTCAATATTTTCAACAGGGAGTTATCTCATGATTCCATCCGGCGTTCTAATGCCACATTGATTCTTTATCTGCTGATTGTTTTCGCGGGTATCTTCGGTTTAAGCATTCTAGAGCCGCAGGCTTCAGTGATGGCGTTGGTTTTTGAGTGTACTTCGGCACTCAGTACGGTAGGTTCAAGCCTGGATCTGACACCTACTTTGGGAAGTGACAGCAAACTGATTGTCATTGTTCTGATGTTTATCGGACGAGTAGGGGTGCTTACTTTGATATCCAGCCTTATTAAACAGAAAAAAATAACAAAATATAAATATCCGAGTGATAACATCATAATCAACTAGTTATGAAATACATTATTATTGGTTTAGGAAATTACGGCGGAGTGTTGGCCGAAGAGCTTTCCGTATTGGGACATGAGGTGATAGGAGTGGATACAAACGAGCATCGTGTGGATGTGTTGAAGGACAAAATCGCGACTTCTTTTATTATTGATGCTACGGACGAACAATCGCTCAGTGTGCTGCCACTGAAAGATGTGGATGTGGTTATTGTTGCTATCGGCGAGAATTTTGGTGCTTCTGTGCGTGTGGTGGCACTGCTGAAAAAGAAAGGAGTGAAACATATCTATGCCCGTGCGGTAGATGATGTGCATAAGACCGTGCTTGAGGCTTTTAATTTAGATAGTATTCTGACACCGGAGAAAGAAGCGGCACGGAGCTTGGTTCAGTTGTTGGATTTACACGTCAATGTGGAGTCTTTTCAGATTGACGAGGAACATTATGTGATGAAGTTCAAACTTCCTTCTTGTTTTGTAGGCTATAAGGTGAGTGATCTGTCATTAGAAACGGAATTCAATATAAAAATCATTGCATTGATAAAAGGGGAGAAAGTGCTGAACGGTTTGGGTATTTCGATATTGGAGCATCAGGTGGAGAATCATTTTGAGGAAAATTATGAGTTGGAGGAGGAAGATCAGTTGGTCTGCTATGGGCTTTATAAGAATTTTATGGATTTTTGGAAGGCGTTGTAGCAGGAATGCCTTTCAAAGAAAGAATATTTTTTTTCTAAGTGAGATTAAACCTTTTCTTTTGGGTTTAGTCTAATTTAATAAATAATTTAGTTTAGTTTTTAGTTTTCTCTGAAGGCCGGCCAATGTGATATTGCCCGGTTTTCGCTTTTTATAGAGGTTTTCTTGTGAGTGTCCGTTACTTTTTGTTACTTTGTCACCTAGAAATCGAGATTTAGATGAAACAGATATATTTTTTATTTGTCGTTTTGCTGGTTGTAATGACCGCTTGCGGAGGTAAGAAAGAGGCTTCCGTTGATGCAGAACAATTGATGTTCCAAATAGACAGTGTGGATCATGTGACAGGTTTGCAGCGTATGCAGGTTTCACGTATTGACCAGCATATTGTCAGTGGCGGAAAAAAATATAATTTGTTTATAGAGCGTGCTCCCAGTGATTCTCTGCCTTCAGTCAAAAGTGACTTGGGGATTTTTGCCGACAATCGTATCATCGTTAGAATTTCCCGTGAAAATGGGAGCCGGGTCTTTGCCAAAACTTTTACCAAGCAAAGTTTCTCTGGATTCGTAAGTGCTGATCATCTCCGTCATTTTATATTGGAGGGCGTGGTATTTGATGAAGAGAAGACCCGTGAGGGAAAAAATATCATATTGGCTGCCAGTGTGAGTTATCCTCAGACAGATTTGTATATTCCTTTCTCCATCACTATTACTCCTGAAGGAAAAATGAGCATATCTAAAAATGAGGATATGGAGGAGCTTCCTCCCATGTTGGGAGACAGCCTTAATTAAATCTAAAATACAGGAATAATTTTTCGCGTCATAATCTTTTTAGGCGGTTAGTTGTTGGTATGGCATTAACTAACTAAAGAATAAATTAGATTATGAGAAAGATTTTATTTTTAATGGCTATGCTGGTATGCTCTCTTCAGTTCGCCATGGCAGGCGATGTTGTGACCCGCGATGTGAATAAGCTTCCTGTTGCCGCACGTGAAATGATCGGCAAACATTTCTCCCAGACTAAAGTTGCGTATATCAAGATTGAAAAGGACTTGTTTCAGACCACTTCCTATGATGTGAAATTGGCCGATGGCATTGAATTGGAGTTCAATTCAAAGGGAGAGTGGCTTGAGATAGATTGCAAGAACAAGTCGGTTCCTTCTACTTTTATCCCTCAGGCTATTTCCAAGTATATGAAAGCTAATTATAACGGGCATAAAACGGTGAAGATAGAACGTAACCGCAAGGGATATGAACTGACATTGGAAAATGGATTGGAAGTAGACTTCGATCAGTTTGGAGGATTCTTGAAGTTGAGCGATTAAAAAAGATTTTTTCTGTAATAGGGGAACTATCTCTCCTTATAGTAATGATGCCATAAGAGGGTGTATCAGAAATAAATTGAACTATCTTTTTATTATCAGCGTTGAAAAAGATAGTTGCAACGAATTTTGATTCACCCTCTTATGTATTATAAATACAGTTCTCGGTCTTTGCCCTGTTATTAATCCATCGGCTCGTAATCCTTTGCCAGACCGCCTTCGCTGGTTTCCTTATATAAGGAAGGAAGGTCATGACCGGTCTGTTTCATTACTTCCACCACTTTGTCAAAGGATACACGGTGATTACCGTCTGTAAAGGCAGAATAGATATTGGCATCAAGAGCTCGGGCTGCTGCATAGGCATTTCTTTCGATACAAGGGATTTGTACCAATCCGCATACCGGATCGCAAGTCATTCCCAAGTGATGCTCCAAGCCCATTTCGGCTGCATACTCTATCTGGGCCGGGCTACCTCCGAATAATTGGCTGGCAGCGGCGGATGCCATTGAACAGGCCACTCCTACTTCTGCCTGGCAACCGGCTTCGGCTCCGGAAATGGAGGCGTTGTGTTTTACTATATTTCCTATCAATCCGGCAGTAGCCAGTGCTCTTAAAATCCGCATATCGCTGAAGTCACGGCTTTTTTGCAAGTGATAAAGTACAGCCGGAACCACTCCGCATGATCCGCAAGTAGGGGCTGTGACGATTTTGCCACCTGAGGCGTTTTCTTCACTGACTGCCAGAGCGTATGAGAATACTAACCCGCGGGAACGCAGATTGTCCTTATAACCTTTTGCCTTAATATAGTAAGTGGAGGCTTTTCTGCGCAGATTGAGTGGCCCGGGTAATACGCCTTCTTGATCCAAACCACGCTCAATGGCTTCTCTCATGGTTTTCCATACTTCTGCCAGATAGTCCCAAATGTCTTCGTCTTCACATTGCTGGACGTATTCCCAGTAATTGCGCCCGGTACGTTCACACCAGTAGAGGATTTCACTCATACGGTTCATATCATAGATTTCCGGAGTTGAGCCTTTGTCGTGTCCTTCTTCGGCTAGAGCACCTCCGCCTACACTGAAAACAGTCCATTCATCTGTCACCTTTCCTTTTTCATTCAAAGATTTGAAAGTCATTCCATTGGGATGAAACGGATAGAAGACATGGGCTTTCCAGATAATTTCTGTAGGCGCATGCGGTTGCAATGTATCTAAAATGGCTACATCGGTCATGTGTCCTTTACCGGTAGCGGCGAGGCTTCCATAAAGAGTAACTTGAAAAGCTTTGGCTTCGGGATGTTTTCCTAAGAAGATTTCAGCAGCCTTGCGCGGTCCCATAGTATGACTGCTGGACGGACCGGTGCCGATGCGGTATAGTTCTCGGATAGATTTCATTTCGTTTTATAAGGTTAGTTATTATGAGGAACAAAGGTATAAAATAAAAAGGGGGAAAGTAGCAAAAAAAGGAAAAAGAAAAACTCTCTTGACAAATAGGAAAGTTGTCAGGAGAGTTTGGAAAACCACCGGTAGGATTTGGTGTATTGTCTTTATTCTAATTGTCTTTGGATACCTTTGTCACCGACGACAAAATACTGATTATTTTCAATCAGCATGGCACGTCCGCGCTTTTTTTCCCGGTTTTCTTTATTGTCCACATTTACTCCGATAACCTTGCCGTTATAGAAAGTGGAAATATCTTTGAAAATGGTATGTCCCACAATAATATGTTTTGCCTTATAACGGTCCATAATCATTTCTAGGGAGTCTTTTGCCAGCGGATTGTATTTGCCATCGGTGCGTACCAGTCCGCGATACCAGATGGGACCGCTGTTTCCATACAGGAAGGCTGTGAGTGGAGAAAGCGCTTTGCGTTCTTTTTTCGTCATAAATAGCCCTTTACTCATTTCTTCATTGACAGTGGGAATGCTCAAGTTCTTGTCATAGAAGTCTTTGCCCAGTCCGGCATGTACATATAGGTCGTTACCTATCATTTGCATGGTGTTACGGTTCCCAACCATCTGCCCAGTTCGGTATCGGGACCGAATAGCCGGGGGTATTCCATCTTTAGTTTTTCAGCCAATATTTTATATTTTTCTTTGGTGTATCGGAGGTCATTGGCCAGTACCATCGGTTCATGATTTCCCAGTATGAACGATACGTGTCCTCCGGCTTTGGCTGCTTCCTCTTCCAGTTTGTAAAATAGCCAGAAGATTTGCGGTACATCTTTTCCTCTGTCAAAATATCACCGATAATCATCAGATGGTTTTTCCCGAAGCTCCATTTGTAGTCTTTATCGATGATATGATTGCCTTGTAACAGGCTGATTACACAGTCCAGCCTTCCATGAGGGTCGGACATGACAAAAACTTTGTCTGCCTGGGGATAATTCCATCCGGGACGTTTTACCGGGTGTAGTTTTACATCAAATGGAAACCTGCCTTTGTGGTCTGTCACATGCAGGGTAAAGTTTTGAGGTAATGTGGTATAAGTGGTATCAATGATATTCCCTTTCTTATCTACATTGATTACTCTGATTTGGCCGTCAGGCTGATACAATACGTATGGACCGTCGGCTGTTAATTCTTCTTTTTTCTCTTTGTCTTTCTTCTTGTCTTTGAAATCAAGAGTTCCGGCACTAAGGCCGGAACTGATGAATGCGAGGGTAAATGCAAGAAGAAAGTAGTTGATAAAATTAGTCTTGCTTGTCATCGATTTGATTTATAATTCAGTTAGATTTTATCAATTTGTGTTGACTATTATTTCAGATATTCTGGTGTTTGTACAATATTAGAATTAGCATTAATTTCTTTTTGAGGAATAGGTAATATTGTACGATAATAGTTTCTGTCGAAATCCATAGATGTTTTTTCGTCAGCGAAATGCACTACCTCTTTCATCATATCATCTGTTTCGTTAATACGAGTTACTCGTAAGTTATTACGTAATAAGTCAAACATGCGGTGCCCTTCACCAATGAGTTCTTTCCTGCGTTCTTCTAGAACATCATCAAGGGTAACCTTTGCGGGCATTGTATAGTCCGGATTTCCTCGGAGTGCGATGGCTTTCAGGTATTTTGCAGCTTTTGTTGCATCTCCGTTTTTCACGGCTGCTTCGGCTGCATTTAAGTAAGTTTCGGAAAGACGTACTATAGGAATATTGGCATCCATAATATTTTCTCCAGGTTGTGGTTGATACTTATTCAAATACATTACTTTTTTGTCTTGATTAACTAATAACTTAATGCGTACATCATTAGGCGTTTCTAACAGATGGTGATAAAAACTGACTGTAATGCACATATCTTGATATCCTTTTGGAGAAGTTAGATATCCCATACTTTCATTGCCGGGGCTTTCGGTAGTAGTATTGACTATTTCGAAGAGAATTTCTCCCGGATTTGCTTCGGAGGCTTCCGTACCCCATACAGTGGGATATTCTTCGGTATTCCATAATTGGTATTTATTGGCTTCCGACCCTTTTATTGCTTCTTCTGCAGCTTGTAAAGCTTCACTGTTCTTCCCCATATACAGATATGCCCGACTTAACAAAGTTAATGTGGCCCATTTACTGATTTTACCTTTCTTATTTAAGGATAAATCTTTTTGATTCAAACTAGTACCTGACCATGAATATGTGGGTATCATTAAACTAGCCGCATTCTTTAAGTCTTTGATTATTTGATTATAACATTCAGCTACAGTGTTACGTGAAGGCTTACTGTCGGCAGTGGCTGATGCTGAAGTGATGATAGGTACTCCTAAAGAGGCTCCGTTATCTTTTAAATAAGTATATCCGAAGAAGCGCGTAAGGTCAAAAAGGGCCAGACCACGTATTGCTAATGCTTGTCCTTCCAAATCATTGCGGAAGATATGCTCATCTTCATCGTTTGGAAGAATTTCGATATTGTCAATGCCGTCTAAAATTACATTACAGTTTTGAATGATGGAATAAAGATATGACCAGTGTGTACTTGGTCCATTTGCAGGTAACCAATCCATTTGGTAATAGTGGGCTGTTCTACAAGTTGATTGTACAGCTTGCATGTCATCTCCTGTTACATCTCCGTAGTAGATTAAACGCCCGGAATACGCATAGGCATTACGCATTGTCGCATAAATGGCGTTTAGTGAATAATCAATGTCGGAGAGAGATTTGATACTCGTTTCTGTTGGAATTTGTGTGGACGGTTCTAAATCCAACCAATCGTTTCCACATGAAGTAAACAATCCGATGGATAAGACTATTGATAAAAAATTATGTAATGTTCTCATATTGTTGTTTTTTAGTGGTTAAAAATTGATGTTGAGACCAAAAGTAACGGTTTTTAAAGGCGGTGTGGTTTGAGTTGCACTACCGGCACTAACAGCTTCAGGATCATAATTGTCATAGGCCGCCCATGTCCATAAATTGCTTGCTGATGCATAAAAACGAACATTTCCTATATTGATTTTATTTGTCCATTCTTTAGGTAACGTAATGCCGAATGTGATATTTTTTAAGCGGAAATAATCAGTACTGTGGATACGGCGGCTACTTGTTATTTTATGCATTGATACAGAAGATGATTTACCCGGCATATATACTTCTATATTGGTTTGATCACCTGGCTTTTTCCAGCTATCACGATAATAAGTCGGAATGTTTGCATAGGAATCGTAACCGCCATGTTCTGTCTTTTGTGCCCAAGTATCATAAGAATATCCTCCGAATTGATAGGAGAATAAGAAATTTAAATCAAGCCATTTATAACGCAATGAATTAGAGATACCTCCGTTAACAGTTGGTTCTGCATGTTTATAAGGAATGAATTGTGCATTTTTAGAGTTCTCGGTAATTTCTTTTATATAATTTCCGTTCTCATCCAATTCATTGGTATAGAATAGAGGATTTCCTGTTTCAGGATTGATGCCCGCAAATTCTTGTACATAGAATGTACGATAAGAACTTCCTACTTTGTGTATTTGGGTTCCACTGACAATTTGTGTCTGTTCGCCATCTAATTTTACAACTTTATTGGAGTTATGACCTAAATTGAAAGTTGTATTCCAGCTAAAGTCTTTTATTTTAATATTAGTGGAATTAATAGTTAATTCAATACCTTTATTTTTCACTTCACCTATATTCATTAAATAACTACTAAATCCTGTTGTCATGGATACAGGACAGTCCATTAATAAGTTTTTAGTTGTACGGGTATAATATTCAATCGTGAAGTTCAGACGATCCCAAAAACCAAAATCCAAGCCAATATTCATATTATAATTGGTTTCCCATTTCAGATTAGGATTTGCAATTTGGGACATTTGAATACCAGGTTGCTCCAAGTAACCACCACTAATGGAGCTTAATCCCATATAGCCGAAATAATCAGAAGGAAGAGTACCGTTTACACCGTATGATGCTCTTATACGCAAGTCTGTCAACCAATCTTTTACAGGTTGCATAAATTCTTCTTCAATAGTACGCCATGCTCCGGATACAGACCAAAATGTTCCCCAACGATTGTCACGGTGCAAACGTGAACTGCCATCAACACGAAAACTAGCTCCTAGATAATATTTATTTTTGTAATCGTAATTCAAACGGCTTAAATAGGATACCAGTCTGTACCTTGAATCACTTCCCCCTACAGATACTGTTTTCATTCCATTACTAATGGCATGTTTGTCGGGAGTTGTAAAATTGTAAGCTTCCCCTGATAAATAGTCATTGTAGGTATCATCAATTTCATATCCGGCAAGAAAGTCCAAATGATGAATGTTGTTGAAAGTAGTTAAATAGCTTAAGGTGTTACTCCATACCATTTTTTTATATTCTCTTATGCGTTTTACTACTTCTCCATTTTCATCTTCACCGTTGGAAGTACGTGGGTCATACCATTTCTCACCTTTTACAGTAGTGTAATCATAACTGAATGTTGTTTTGAATTTCAGATTTTTTATGATTTCGTATTCGGCATAAAGCGTATTGAATGCGCGTAGCATTTTTTCATGTTTATAATCGTATTCAGCTGATAATTTGGGGTTGCGGTCATTGGCTTTACGAATAAATTTACGATTCCAACTGCCATCTTCATTGTAGACCGGATCTGAAGGAGTAGCCCAATTACGTGAGGAATAGAAAGGAGATGTATAAGTGAATCCTTCGTCATAAACACTCTGATTTACATTTGAGAAAAGTATCTTGGCGCCTACAGTCAATTTGTCTGTTGCACTGAAATCTGCGTTCAAACGCCCTGTTACACGTTCCAAACCGGAACCTTGTACAATACCGTTCTGCTTCATATATGATAAAGAAGAGTAATATTTAAATTTATCGCTGCCACCGGCTAGTGATGCTTCATAGGTAGAATGATGTCCCTTTTGGAAAAGCTCTTTATTCCAGTCTGTGAAACCACACCATGGAATTGGAGCATATTTATCGATTTGCCCATCTGCATAAGTTTTACTTTGTGACATTAGCTCTTCCTCTGATATATTAGGATTTTTATCAGCTAGTTTACGTTGTTGATATAATATCAATCCATTGTAAATATATTCACGTCGTTCTTCTCCCCCATAACTGGGCGATAATCCATTGCGAAATCATTGCTACCCCAGTCTGCTTTTAATGAAATTTGTGCTTTTCCGCTTTTTCCTTTCTTGGTGGAGATTAAAATAACTCCATTTGCAGCACGTGAACCATAAAGGGAGGCTGCTGCAGCATCTTTTATTACTGTAATATTTTCAATATCCGAGTTGTTTAATGTAGACATTATGTCAAATCCGGAGTCGGAGCTGGTAGCAGCAACAGAACCGGATTGGACGGGAACACCATCGATTACGTATAGTGGAGAATTGCTTGCATTGAAAGAACCCATACCACGAATACGGATAGAAGTGGAGGCACCAGGCTGACCTGAACTGGAAGTGACTTGTACTCCGGGAGCATTACCTTCTAGCAAACTGGAGAATGAAACTACGGGTAAATCTTTTAATTCTCCTGTCTTCACAGTAGAAGCAGAACCTGCGTATGCCGATTTCTTGAAAGTACCATAACCGGTAACAACCACTTCTTCCATAATATTATTATCAGGAGCCATGACTACTTTCAGTAT
>ENA-OQAZ01000576-OQAZ01000576.1-human-gut-metagenome-genome-assembly--contig:-NODE-576-length-20131-cov-4.747051_pt1 | contig 20131 bp, 25 predicted proteins | sample MGYA00242737_ERZ504531 | MGnify/ENA primary metagenome ERZ504531 (study PRJEB26092, sample SAMD00036244) | human gut metagenome | host: Homo sapiens | study: EMG produced TPA metagenomics assembly of... | reverse complement strand
TTGCAGATTGCAGATGAAACTGTCCGATATATGTGATCCCGATAATCTTAACCAGAACTGTGAGGATAACTGCTGTCTATGGGGAAGCTTTCTCTCAGCCTGTTCATGGTTTCAACAGATAAGAAACTTTCCTGCTGCAAGACCAAGAATCAGAAAACCCGTCATCATGGTCACAAGTGCAGCAAATTCCGGTCTGGTTTCTTTTAGAATAAAACCAAGCATCATTCCGCAGATACCCATGATTGAAACTTTCACAATATCCATGCCATTCAAACCTCTTTCTGTTCTGTCAACTGCCATAACAGTTGATTTGAAATCACAGCACAAACAACTGCTGAATACTTTCAAACAGTTCATAAATATATGGAACAATCCAGAACAGCACCATCAGAAGCCCCGCCAGGCTTACCAGAAATGCCTGTTCATCCCTTCCACTGTGTTTCAGGATCTGGCAGAGAACAGAAACCAGAATCCCTACTGCAGCGATTTTAAAAATAAGACTTACCTCCACAGTCTCTCCTTTCCGGCTTCTGCTGCCAGATACAGCAAAACAGTAATCTACACAGTAAAGAAACAGATTATAAATACATGCTCACCAAAAAAACACAGCCACAAATATTCCGCCCAATATTCCCATACTGCGGTATAATTTTCTTTTTTCACAAAAATCTTTCCTGAGTTCCCTGATCGCATATTCTGTTTCCTTTTCCATCAGATCCATCTGTTTTAGCTGCATATCCAGTCCAAGATAACCAAGCTGATCTCCCAGTGAATAAAATCTGTCTCTCTCTTCCTGCGAAAGACAATCCAGATCCAGACACTTTCCGGCCGATTCTCTGAAGATTGTCCCAAAGGAATCCCCTGTTTTTTCTTTCATTTTCTGTGCCGTAAGTATAAAAAATTCTCTGTACTTCCCTTCCAGTTTCCCGGAAGCACCTGTAAAGGCATCGTACAGAGATTTATTTCCATAACGTATTTCTCCTCTTAGGAGATGATCATCCGTAAGATCATTTCCATCATCTTTTTGCGTCTGCCAAGTTCATTGCTCATGGCAAAACCGCAACCGACACCGGAAATTACAATTACACACAATCCTACTGTTCTAAGCATACTTTTCCATTTTCATCTAATACAGCTTTCAGACATCCTGCCTGATCATTTTTGTCCAGGATAATATAACGTTCAAATACTTTCTCGCCCATAAGCTTATAAAAGAATGGCTGATCCAGAACATCCTCCAGACAGCTTCCATGTGCAGTCGCAATCAGCTTACATCCGCAGTGGATCACTGAGTCAACTGCCTTGAAATCCTCTTCACAGCCTAACTCGTCCACTGCAACCACATCCGGTGACATGGAACGTACCAGCATCTGCATACCTTCTGATTTCGGACAGCAGTCCAGCACATCTGTACGCATTCCCAGATCATTCTGAGGAATTCCCTGATAACAGCCTGCCAGCTCACTTCTCTCGTCCACCACACCTATTGTCAGACCCTGGGTATTGGCCCATCCATTACTGAGCTGCCTGATAATATCTCTGAGCAGCGTAGTCTTTCCACACCTTGGCGGTGAAATGATCAATGTATTTGCAACCCATTTCTCTGTACGGATATAAGGCATCACCTTATCCGCACATCCCTGAATCTCATGTGCCAGACGGACATTGATGCAGGAAATATATTTCATTCCCATGATCCTGCCCCGATCCAGCACTACCTTTCCGGTCACACCTACTCTGTGACCACCCTGAACACTGATAAATCCCTGTCTGATCTCATCCTCATAAGCATACAGGGAATATCCTGTGACATATTCCAGTGTTTCTTTCAAATCTTCCGTTGTCACCAGATACTGTTCCTGACCCGGTTTTCGCAAAAAACACTCTCCTCCGTCATAAGTTAAAAACAACGGACGCCCTACACGAAGGCGTATCTCATATAATTTATCATAATCCAGCTTCGCATCCATTAAAAGATTCCGGATATTTCCGGCAAACAGGTTTTCAATCTGCTGCGCTTCTATATGTCTCACCTCTTTACACTTAATATATGTGGACAAACCGATTTTAGTACTCTTCCTGATAAGACTCTTCCATTTTTATCAGATTCAGCTTCAGAACCCGGTCTACCACATTTCCTGCATACCCCCTGTACGCATAAGCTCCTGATTCAAAGAGTACGTAAAGTTCATCCCCCTCTACAACAATCTGCTCGATCATCTCAGGCATTCTGTATGATCTTGCAGAATTTTCATTGACATACAGACGTTTATCCGACTGTTCATAAAAAACAATCCTGGATGGCAGAATACCAAAAGAATGAGACAACAACAGCTTATCGTTATAAAAAGCCATTCCCTGTGCCTGTTCTGATATTGTAGAATAATCCAGCGGAACCGCCATTTCAAACATCATGCCAAGTTCCTCATTAAAAGTATTCACCAGATCACCTTTTGAATCCACCGCATATCTCGCGATGGTGCTCTCTGTATATTTGTTAAAACATCCTACATACAGGCACCCCTTATAGAAAGTCATAAAAGAATCTCTCACGATTCCATAAAGACTACATGTCTGATTTACCTGCACAGGCATATGGTTATCCGCATAATTATAGTCACGCAGCACATCCATCTTAATGCTGATCGCCTGTGCGATTCCATTGGTATTTGAAGAATACCACAGCATATCATGTTCCTGATCATAGGCAAGTCCGCCTACATGAGGCAGACCTGGCAGGACTACCTCTTTGATAAATCTGTGAGTTTCTTTGTTGATCACATAAATAACAGAGTTATGTTTTTCCGTATGACAATAGGCACTTACAAGTACATACTCATCGGTCACTGCAAGTCCCTGAGGAGTCATGGAAGTACATACCGCCTGTTTTGTACCCTCTACATTCAGGAATGTTCTTGTATATCTCAGTCCGGGAATAATATAAGTTCCGTACTCTTTTTCTTTTTTTCTGCCCTCAAAGGCAAAGGTATTTAACTCCTCCTGCTGCGACAGCATCTGTATCTGTCCGCGTAATGAATACACTGCAGCATCCTGGTTGGTTACCGGATATTTTGCAGGAGGTTCCGTCTTACCCCTGTATACGAAAGCATATCCCCAGAAAGCCAGTCCAAGTGCCAGTACTGCTACAAGAATCTTCACTGCCAGTCTTCGGATTTCTTTCTTCGTTTGTCTGTTCATGTCTTACCCAAGTATGATGTCTTCATATTTCCAGTTGATTTCCATGGGATTCATTGCCCATACTGCTCCACTGTAACCGTCTTCCATATCAAGCAGCATATGACTGCTTCATCCATGGATATAGTCCTCATGTCTCTGGAAAGCCCCTCACCGGTCCATTTGATATAAGCTTCCCTCAGTACCCACTGTTCAAAAAATTTCTTTTCCACATTTATATCTGAGAGAATTTCCAGATACTGTTCCGGGGTACCATACGTCTGAGCATTCTTTCATAATTGGCTCTGCAATGAATCTGCACATCAATTCCAACCTCCTGATCAGCCAGAATACATACCACATATTTTCCGGAATGACTGATATTATAATGCAGGGACGGACGATAGGAAAGGAATGGTTTTCCATGTTCTCCCTCTGCTCTGGGTTCATTGTACAGATTGATTCCATATTCTTTTTTCAGTGCGATTTCCAGAAGTTTCTCTGCGATCATATGCTCCATATGTGCGCCTTCATATTCTTCCCGTATTTTTGTACAGTAAATAATTCCTTTATTCATAGGCCTGTCTCCTCAAGAAACCGGGAAGGCTCCCGTTCCTTCTCATACTGGCGTTTCACATAGGCAAGCACCAGCTTCTTTTTCGCCCTGGTCATCCCTACATAAAACAATCTTCGTTCTTCTTCCACTGCTTCTGCCAAAACCGCCTTGCGATATGGAATACTTCCTTCATTAACATTCAGAATATACACAATATCATATTCCAGACCTTTTACCGCATGGAGTGTGGATATAGTCACTCCTTCTTTTTTATCCTGCTGTTTCCTTGCCTGTTCATTCAGGCGCTTCGTATATTCTTCTATGTAAGCCTGCCACTTCACCAGGGTTTTCATGCCTTTTGCACTCTCATGGATCCGGTCCAGGGTCTCAAGCAGTTCCTCTGGTTTTATTTTACGATACTGTGCATATTCACGCAAGTATTCTTCGAATCCCATTCCTTTTCTGATAAAATTAATCGCAGCAAAAGGGGAAAGAGTACCAAGAATCCTCAGATGCGTTTCCAGTGTGGTAATCCTGTCGCACATCCAGTCTTTGTCTTTATAATATTCCCGAAGTTCATTAAAATTAATCTGCGAACTGTTCAACGCTTCTCTGGAAATATAGCGATTTGGCCGGTTCATGATCTCCAGCAAATTCTTCCTGCTCCTGTCTCCTGCTGCCATTTCAAGATAAGCCAGAAGCGCCCGGCAGATCCAGTGGCGGAAAAGATTGGGAAGCTGTTCTTTCATTGTAAAAGGAACCTGATATTCCATCAGCACATTGATCAGACCTTCCGATTCCTGATTTGTACGAAGCAGGATTGCCGTATTCAGCAGATCCTCGCCGCGCTCCATTCTTTTTTTCAGTGCTGCCACCACGCACATATACTCTTCTCTTGGATTATCAAATTCCTTGCACGTCACAGGCATCCCTTCTTCATTTGGAGTATCCAGCTGCTTTTTGAAACGTCTGGTATTACATCCGATCACTTCCATGGCTGTACGCAGGATATTCTTACTGCACCGGTAATTCACATTCAGAAGGACTGTCTCTGCCTTCGGATAATCCTTTGTAAAATTTAACATAATCTCTGGTCTTGCGCCCCGGAAATGATAGATGGACTGGTCATCATCCCCTACAATAAACAGGTTATTGACAGGTGCCGCCAGCATCTGCAAAATCTTGTATTGTAAGCTGTTGATATCCTGAAACTCATCCACCAGAATGTAGACAAATTTTCTTCTCCATGCATTCAGGATATCCTGTCTCTGGGAAAAAAGTTCATAACAACAGAGGATCATATCATCAAAATCCAGCTTGCGTTTCGCCTTCAGAGCCTGCTTATAGCCATGAAAAATGTCCCTGAATATCTCGTCCGAGCAACAGGATGCATAATAATGCTCCGGAGAAATACAGTTCCCCTTTACAACACTGATTTCCCTGGCAACTTCTTCAATGAAATCTCCCTCCTGAGCCATTTCCTGTCCATATTTCTCAGTCATCTCACGTAGAATACTGAATTTCTCTTCCTCAGAAAGAATATTGGCCGCACTCAGATGATAGGCCGCTTTCAAAATCCCATAAAAAATTCCGTGGAAAGTTCCAAAAGTCACTTCGCTTCTGTTCTGTCCCACGAATTTCAAAAACCGTTCTTTCATCTCTGTTGCCGCTGCTCTGGAAAAAGTTACAACCAAAATAGAAGAAGCCGGTATCTTCCCCTCATTGATCATGTATGCAGTTCTCTCCACAATAACGGAAGTTTTCCCCGAGCCGGGACCTGCCAGGACCATCATAGGTCCTGACAGGTGAGTGATTGCCCGAAGTTGAGATGGATTTCTCTTCATATTTATTTGCTTAATTTCTCAATAGCTGCCTTTACTCGTTTGATTGTCTCGTCTTTACCGATGATCTCCATGATCTCAGTAGCACCGGCCGGCGTCATCTGCTTGCCGGAAACAGCAGTACGCAGAGGCCACATTACATATCCGTTCTTATAACCATGCTCTTTTACAAATGCACTTAATGTTTCAAATAACGGATCATTTGTATAATCTTCCTGTTCTTCCAGAACCGGAAGTACTTCTTTTAATACTGTAAGAGAAGTCTCTTCATTTGTCTTCATTTTCTTATGGCAGTACATGGCGGAATCATATTCCGGTACTTCCTCAAAGAAGTCAATCAGAGCCGGAATGTCAGGGAATGTTTCGATTCTGGTCTGTACCATTCCTGCAATCTTCTTGAAGTTGTAGTCTTTCTTCAGAACTTCTTTCATATACGGAAGTGCTCTCTCATAGAATTCATCCGCATCCATTTTCTTGATATACTCACCATTCATCCAACGAAGTTTCGCAATATCAAATACTGCCGGAGATTTATTGATATGATGATAATCAAATGCCTGTACCAGTTCATCCAGTGTAAAGATCTCTCTGTTGTCAGAAGGACTCCATCCGAGAAGTGCCACATAGTTGACGATCGCTTCTGAAACAAATCCCTGATCAAGCAGGTCTTCATAAGAGGAATGTCCACAACGTTTGGAAAGCTTCTGGTGTGTCTCATCTGTGATCAGCGGACAATGTACATAAACCGGGATATCCCATCCGAAAGCTTCGTAGATACGGTTGTATTTCGGAGCTGAGGAAAGATACTCGTTACCTCTTACTACGTGTGTGATCTCCATTAAATGGTCATCGATTACGTTTGCAAAGTTATAAGTTGGGTATCCGTCAGATTTGATCAGGATCAGATCTTCCAGTTCCTCATTGTTTACTGTGATATCTCCGTAGATTACATCATGGAATGTTGTAGTTCCCTCTGTTGGCATATTGAAACGGATTACGTGTGGTTCTCCTGCATCAAGACGACGCTGTACTTCTTCTTTGGAAAGTTTAAGGCAGCGTTTGTCATAAATGGAAATCTCTTTTCCTGCCACAACACGTTTCATACCTTCCAGTTCTTCCTTCTTACAGAAACAGTAGTATGCATCACCCTGTTCTACTAACTGCTGTGCATATTTCAGATAGATTCCCTGTGCCTGACGCTCACTCTGAACATACGGTCCAAAGCCTTTGTCCTTGTCCGGACCTTCATCATGGAGAAGTCCTGTTTTTGCAAGAGTACGGTAGATAATATCTACAGCGCCTTCTACGTAACGTTCCTGGTCTGTATCTTCAATACGGAGGATGAAATCTCCGCCTTCATGTTTTGTAATAAGGTATGCATATAATGCTGTTCTTAAATTTCCAACATGCATTCTGCCTGTAGGGCTTGGTGCAAATCTTGTTCTGATCTTGGTCATAACTTTTTTCACTCCTGAATTTTTTATATATTCAAAATCTGTAAAAAAAGACCCTGCTTAAAAGCAGCGTCTTTCTACTTTCGGGTTTATTATACGTCAGAGGCTTTCTTATTTCAAGTCGGGATGAGGGAAAATTTTAATGTTTTTTGGGAAGGGACGCATGGGAAGCAATTATGTTTGGGGGCTCAGTTTCGGAACCATTGTATTTCTAGGCATTCGGGAAGCCGCTAAAATCATGAGCCGCTCTCTCAAACTCGCTCCGTTGCAAACTCCGCTCAGACAGTGAAACGATCGGCTCATAACGCGGCTTCCCAAATACCAAGAACTACAATGAACCTCAAATTCGCCCCCAAACATAATTGCTTCCCATGCTGACTATCGGCTATATAACATATTTAGTGTACAACAATAAAGAATATACCACTCCTGACTTTACAGAACAATTAGCCAAATAACATATCTGCTACACAACATAACTATAGTAACCCTAAGAAAGTGCATGACAACTTGCAACAAAACAGCGCAGAAAAATATTTTATTTGGAGTGCATTTGCAGGGGTCTTAGATATTCTTAGTTCTCAGAAATCCGCGTTATGAGCCGGCTGCATCACTGTCTGAGCGAAGTTTGCAACGGAGCGAGTTTGACAAGACGGCTCATGCCTTTAGCAGATTTCTGAGAGCTTAGAATATCTTAGACCCCGAAACCGCACTCCAAATAAAATATTTTTCTGCGCGTCCCTCTTGCCATTCACACGCTACATCTTACGAAATCTCTCATACCTTTCCTGCGCGATCTGTTCTCCACTTTTACCACTCTGTTTCTCCAGAAACTGCTTCATTCTAATCTTCATATACTCTGCAATTTCCGGCAAATTCTCCTCACTTGCAGGATATTCCTCCGGTATGATCCGTTCAATGATTCCCAGTTCTTTCAGATGAGCCGCCGTTACTTTCATGACCTCTGCAGCTTCCGGTGCCTTTCTGCTGTCTTTCCAGAGAATGGAAGCGAAACCTTCAGGTGAAAGGATGGTGTAGGTTGCATTTTCCATCATCCAGACTTCATTGCCAACTGCAAGTGCAAGTGCACCGCCACTGCCGCCTTCACCAATTACAACCGAAAGAACCGGCACCTTCAAATCGGACATTTCCAGAAGATTCCTTGCAATGCTTCGCCCTGTCCCCGTTCTTCTGCTTCCAGTCCACAGAATGCCCCCGGAGTGTCTACAAATGCAATGACTGCACGTCCGAATTTCTCTGCCTGTTTCATCAGTCGAAGAGCCTTTTTGTACCCTTCCGGTGATGGCATTCCGAAGTTACATCTGATGTTTTCTTTTGTAGTATGCCCTTTACGGATTCCGATTACTGTAACGGGCTGTCCGTCCAGTGTAGCAATGCCGCCGATGATGGCATTGTCGTCTCTGACACCTCTGTCACCATGAAATTCCATGAAATCATCAAAAATGGCATCAATATATTCCGCTGCTGACGGACGGTCACTGCTTCTGGCAATCTGGACTCTATCCCAGGCTGTGAGATTTTTTTGTTTCTTCTGCTTTTTCTTTTTGCCAAAAGTATCGAAAGATCTGGCAGATGTTTCCTGTGGAAATTCTCCGTAACATTTTCTGGTATCATGCAGTTTCAGGATCAGCGAAAGAACATCCCGCATAGAGCCTCGTTCAACAATTCCGTCGAGAAATCCATGTTCCAGAAGAAATTCCGGTCTCTGGAAGCCCTCCGGCAGTTTCTGACCTATAGTCTGTTCAATGACTCTCGGGCCGGCAAATCCGATCAGTGAGCCTGGCTCTGCAAGGATAATATCTCCAAGCATGGCAAAGCTTGCTGTAACGCCACCGGTAGTCGGGTCTGTCAGCACAGATGTGTAGAGAAGCCCTGCCTGAGAGTGACGTTTAATGGCTGCGGAGGTTTTTGCCATCTGCATCAGTGATACGATTCCTTCCTGCATTCTGGCACCGCCGGAGCAACAGAACAGAATGACCGGAAGTCCCTGTTTTGTTGCTTCTTCAAATGAGCGGGTGATCTTTTCTCCCACCACATATCCCATGGAAGCCATGAGAAATCTGGTATCCATGGCTCCGATCACTGTACGGATTCCTCCGATGGTGGCTTCTCCGATGAGAATTGCCTCATCAAGGTGTGTTTTTTCTCTCAGATCCTCAATTTTCTGCGGATAATCCGGATAGTCCAGTGGATTACTGTTGTCAATTCCTGTGAACCACTCTTTAAAACTTCCTTTATCTGCGATCATTTTGATCCGGCGTTTCGCACTGATTCTGAAATATCCTCCGCATTTCGGGCACACATAGGCGTTGGATATTACGTCTTCTCTGTAAACCATTTCTCCGCACTTTGGACATTTGATCCATAAGCCTTCAGGTACGGAAACAGATGCGGCCTGTTTATGCCGGTCTTCTGAAACTGTTTTCTTAAAAATCTCTTCAAGTCTGCCATTAAAATCCTGCTCCTTTATGTAACCCAATTTGATGTTCTTTCAGACAACAAAATAACATTAATAACTATTAATCAAACTAATTCTGTCAAAAATTATTTTATCGATTTGCTTATCAATTACCTTTCAATAATAAATATGTAATTTCTGCTGAACTATAAAATATATTTGCACCAGTTTTCTTTTACAGATCCGGATAATGCTGCGGAATGAAATCTGTGGTGATATTTCCTTCCTGAAAATCCGGCTGATTGAGAAGTTCATACAGAAAATCCACGTTAGTTTTTACTCCTTCGATGGCAACTTCTCCAAGTGCACTGATCATCTTTCGAATGGCACTGCGGCGGTCTTTGTCATAAACAATGATCTTGGCAATCATAGAATCATAGTAGGGCGGAATTGCGTAGTCATTATAAACTGCTGTATCCACGCGGATTCCGTTTCCACCGGGAAGATGTAAGTCAGTGATCTTACCCGGGCATGGCATGAAATGTCTCTCAGGATCCTCGGCATTGATTCTGCATTCCATGGCGTGGCCGCGGATTTCTATGTCTTTCTGCTGAACGCTTAACGGTTCACCTGCCGCAATGCAGATCTGCTCTTTGATCAGATCTACACCAGACACAAATTCTGTTACCGGATGTTCTACCTGGATTCTGGTGTTCATTTCCATGAAATAAAATTCTCCGGACTGATTCAGAAGAAATTCTATGGTTCCTGCACTTTCATAGCCTGCTGCCTTTGCTGCCCGTACTGCTGTCTCACCCATTTTCTTTCTCAGATCATCAGAGATTGCGATACATGGAGACTCTTCGATCATTTTCTGGTGACGTCTCTGAACAGAGCAGTCTCGTTCTCCCAGATGAACTACATTTCCGTATTTATCCGCAAGAATCTGCACTTCAACATGTCTGGGATTCTCCACAAACCGTTCCAGATACATGGTATTATCGGAGAAGGAATGGACCGACTCCTGCTGTGCTGTCTCAAACAATTTGGCAAATTCCTGTTCATTTCCGGCTACACGCATTCCTTTTCCACCGCCGCCTGCTGATGCTTTGATCATGACCGGAAAACCGATTTCCTTTACAGCTTCCAAAGCCTGCTCTACTGTGTAGACCGGTTCCTTTGTGCCGGGCACTACCGGGACTTTAGCTTTCCGCATTGTGTTTTTCGCCTCAGATTTATTTCCCATTCTGGAAATTACTTCTGCGGAAGGACCAATAAATGCCACATTACATTTCTCACACATTTCCACAAAACGGCTGTTCTCTGAGAGAAATCCGAATCCCGGGTGGATTGCTTCTGCTTTTGTGGCAATGGTAGCACTTAAGATTCGCTCCATGTTCAGATAGCTGTCTGATGACTGTGCCTTTCCGATGCATACTGCTTCATCTGCAAGCTGGGTATGCAGGGCATCTCTGTCTGCTTCTGAGTATACGGCTACTGTGCGGATTCCCATCTCACGACATGCCCGGATGATCCTCACTGCAATTTCACCACGATTGGCGATCAAAATTTTATTAAACATCTGTTATGCTCCTACTGCAAAAGTCAGCTCTGCGATCACTGCTACCTTACCGTCCTGGTTTGTTGCTTTTGCTTTTCCCACTCCCATGGGACCTTTTTCCTTAATGATCTCTACTTCGAGAGTAAGGGTATCTCCGGGAACTACCTTGTTCTTGAATTTTGCATTGTTGATCGATGCAAAATATGCGATCTTTCCTTTATTTTCCGGTTTACTCAGAATTGCAACTGCGCCTGTCTGCGCAAGCGCCTCAACGATCAGAACCCCCGGCATAACCGGTTCCTGTGGGAAATGTCCTGCAAAATGCGGTTCATTATAGGTAACACATTTCTTTCCTGTTGCCTTCACACCCGGCACCAGTTCTTCAATAGTATCAATCAGGAGGAACGGGTGTCTGTGGGGAATGATCTCCATGATTTCTTTTGTTGTAAGTTTCATAGTTTTTTACCTCCTTCTTCTATTCTATCACAAACATCGGCTGTCCGAACTCTACCATCTGCTCGTTTTCTACAAGGATTTCTTTTACTGTACCATCAAATTCTGATTCAATCTCGTTCATCAGCTTCATTGCTTCCACAATGCCAAGGACCTGACCTTTGCTTACTTTATCTCCTATTTTTACAAAGGGGGGATTTTCCGGAGAAGATGCTGCATAATAGGTACCTACAAGAGGAGATTTTACCACACTTCCTGTCTGTACTTCATCGTTAACAGCATTGACGGATTCTACATGTACAGCCTGCTGCACTACCGGCTGATACTGCTGAGCATCTGCCGGATCAGTATTGACTGCCATCTGCTGTACAATTGTTTTCTCTTTTGACATGGAAATATTTAAGGTATCGTCCTGCAGGTTAAATTCTGTGAGATCTGAATCGCTGACTGCGTGGATCAGTTCTAATATATTTGCCAGTTCCATTTATTTCCTCCTGCTGAAATAGCTATATTATAAGATCACTGTCGTATATTGTTTTCAAAATCACCATACCATTTATTATCTGCGTGATCAGTCTTCGTACTTTTTAATAAGTAAGGATGCGTTATGTCCGCCAAAGCCAAGAGAATTGGTAAGTGCATATTTGATATCCATCTTTACATTACCGTTTCCTACATAATCCAGGTCACACTGTTCATCCGGCACCTTATAACCAACAGTCTGATGGATCAGGCCTTCCTGAAGTTCTTTTACACAGGTGATCACTTCCACTGCACCGGCAGCTCCCAGAAGATGTCCTGTAATAGATTTTGTAGAATTTATTTTCATTTCTTTTGCGTGTTCACCAAATGTTTTCTTAATGGCAATTGTTTCAAATAAGTCATTATGATGTGTGCTTGTACCATGTGCATTTACATACCATACATCATCTGTGGAAATTCCTGCTTCTTTTACAGCCCATTCCATAGCTTTGGCAGCACCGGAACCGTCCTCTGCAGGGGATGTAATGTGATAAGCATCTCCTGTTGCACCATATCCGACAACCTCGCCAAGGATTTTCGCTCCACGTGCTTTGGCATGCTCCAGTCTTCCAGAACTACCACGCCGGCACCCTCACCCATTACAAAACCGCTTCTTTCTTTGTCAAAAGGGATGGAACATCTCTCAGGATCTGTGGATGAGGTCAATGCTGTCAGTGCCGCAAAACCACCAAAGCCTGTTGGTGTGATAGCAGCTTCCGTTCCACCTGCAACCATAACATCTGCATCAGAGCACTGAATAGTACGGTATGCTTCTCCAATGCTGTGGGTTCCTGTTGCACAGGCAGTTACAACATTAATGTTCTTTCCGCGGAGTCCAAACTGAATGGAAACATTTCCGGATGCCATATTGGAGATCAGAAGAGGAATCATCAGAGGATTCAGTCTTCCTGGTCCCTTTGTGTTGAGAATTTCGCAGGATTTCTCTACCACCTGCATACTTCCGATACCGCTTCCCACGCTACAGCCTACACGGAAGGGATCTTCTTTTGTCATATCCAGTCCGGACTGCTCAATAGCTTCTTTTGCTGCTGCTACCGCATACTGGCTGAAAAGCTCCATACGTTTTGCAGATTTGAAATCCATATAATCCTTTGGATTAAAATTGTTGATCTCTGCTGCCATATGCGCTCTGTAATTTGTGGAATCAAAACGTGTTACTTCTGCAAAGTTTGTTTTTCCTTCTTTTACGCTGTTCCAGAATTCTTCTACACTAAGGCCTACCGGAGTGATTGCTCCCATACCTGTAATTACAACTCTTCTCATTTTGTTCTCCTTATTTATACGTTCATACCGCCATCTACGCTGATGACCTGTCCTGTAATATAGTCTGCTTTGTCTGATGCCAGAAATACCGCTGTATTTGCAATATCCTCCGGTTTTCCGAAACGTCCCAGGATAATCTGCTTACATGCATTTTCCCTGATTTCTTCTGAGAGTACTTCTGTCATCTCTGTGTCTACAAATCCGGGTGCAATGGCATTTACCGTAATTCCCCGGCTGCCCAGCTCTCTTGCCATTGTTTTTGTCAGACCGATCACACCTGCTTTGGATGCAGCATAATTTGCCTGGCCCACATTTCCGAGGATTCCGGAAACAGAAGAAATATTGATGATCTTTCCACTTCTCTGTTTCAGCATCTGACGGGCACTGTGACGGATTGTATTGAATGTACTTTCAGGTTTACATTAAGTACAGAATCGAAATCCTCTTCTTTCATTTTCATGATCAGACCATCTTTGGTAATTCCTGCATTATTAACCAGAATATCAAGGTGTCCATATTCTTTAACTATATCTTTAATCATTGCTTCACAGGCTGCGAAATCACTGACATTGCATTTATATATGGAAGCTTTTCCACCGTTTTCTTCGATGGTCTGTTTTACTTCCTTCGCTCTCTCTTCAGAACCATTGTAATTGATAACCACCTCTGCACCTTCCTTTGCAAGAGCAATAGCAATGGCTCGTCCGATTCCACGTCCTGCACCTGTAATCAGGACAATTTTATTTTTCAGCATTTTACAGACACTCCTTTCTCACTTCATCCAGATCTTCTGTTTTCTCAACATGTAATGCTTTTACATTTCTGTTGATCTTTTTGAGAAATCCTGTCAGAGTTTTTCCCGGTCCAATCTCAATAAAAGTATCTACACCATCATCAATCATCTGTTCTACACACTGCTGCCAGCGCACAGAGGATGAAACCTGGCTGACAAGCAATTCCTTTACCTGCTCCGGTCCTGTCACATACTGTGCAGTTACATTTGTCACATAAGGTACTGTAAATGACTGGATTTCTACCTTCTCAAGTTCCTGTCCCAGTTTTTCCCCTGCGCCTTTGAGAAGCTCACAGTGAAATGGGCCACTGACTTTAAGAGGAATCACACGTCTGGCGCCTGCTGCCTTTAATGCCTCCCCTGCTGCTGCAACTGCTGTCTCCTCGCCTGTGATCACAATCTGTCCCGGACAGTTATAATTTGCAATGGATACAATTCCCTGTGTCTCATCGCAGATTTTTTCAATCAGCTCTGCATCTGTTCCAAGAACAGCGGACATTGCACCACCTGTAGGATATGCCTCCTGCATAAAAATTCCTCTTTTTCGCACTACAGTAAATGCATCCTCTTCCTTCATAACACCGGAGGCCACCAGTGCTCCGTATTCTCCAAGGCTCAGTCCAGCATTTACCTGAGACCTGATTCCGGCTTCCTCTACAGCTCTTAAAATTGCGATTTCTGCTGTCAGCATGGCAATCTGTGTATATTCTGTAATATTTAATCTGTCATTTTCTTCAAAGCATAAAGCTTTCACATCAAGTCCGGATGCTTTTGATGCGCTTTCAAATACTTCGCGACTTACAGCATATTTTTCATAAAAATCTTTCGCCATTCCTGTATACTGTGCACCCTGTCCCGGAAATACAAATGCAATTTTAGACATATCATTTTCCTTTCCTTTATTTTTATGTTTATATCAGATGATAACAATTTGTTTCTGATTGCAAATTATTTTAGTTTAAAATATTTTGATATTCAAATTATAATGTCAAAAAATTCTCCCCGAAGCCATCTCTGGCTCCAAGGAGTTATTTGTCATTTCTATATGATTAAGCCTCTACGCCTTTGTTTTTCAGATAATCCATAACAGCTCCGACTGTTGTTAAATCTGTAAGATCTTCAGCCGGGATCTCAATATTGTATTCATCTTCCAGAGCCATAACCAGCTCAAACAGGTCAAGTGAATCTGCGCCAAGATCATCCTTGAAAGAAGTTTCAGCAGTAATTCCTGCTGCATCACAATTTAACTGCTCTGCGATCATTTCACTCATTTTTTCTAACATAATTTTTTCTTCTCCTTTAATTCAAGCCCCGGAATGCTTCTCTTTTTCATGCTCCGGTTATCACTTGTTTTTTATTATTTTTGTTAAGCAGATGATGATTCTGCCTTTTCTTGTTTTCAACCTTATCATCCGTCAGACCAGTAAATACGTCTCATTTATTCAGATTTGGTTTTATCGGGATTGATTACTTTGATGTTCAAAGTATATATTCTTCCCTCCTGTTTGTCAAGCACTATTTTATTACATTTTTTATTCCTCAAATTTAATCTGCCTTGCCACACTCAGCGCAAGTCCCATCTCTGCCATAAGGAATACGATCGACGTACCTCCATAACTGATAAACGGAAGAGTGACACCTGTATTCGGCATAAGGTTTACAACAACCGCAATATTAAGAATAACCTGCAATGCTATGTGAATAAAAATCCCACTGACCATAAGTGAGCCAAACATATCCGGTGCATTCTGTGCAATAACAAACAGCCTGTATAACAGATATGCATAAAGCATCAGCACGATAAGACCTCCAAAAATCCCCAGTTCTTCACAGATAATTGAAAAAATCATGTCATTCTGTGCCTCAGGTACACTTCCCAGCTTCTGAATACTGTTTCCAAGTCCTCTGCCAAAAAATCCTCCCGAGCCAATCGCATACAATGCCTGAATTGTCTGATATCCCCAACTGTCCGCATATTCTTCCGGATGAAGCCATACCATGATTCGTCTCAGACGAAAGCTTCCACTTCCATCAACACTCACTGTTGCATTCAGAAAAATGACTCCGATCACTGCCAGCGCAATAACAACACCTGCAATAATAATAAAAATCTTAATATCCGGGTGAGCCACAAAAATCAGTCCTGCAGTAATACAGAAAATAATAATTGCTGTACTCAGATTGTCCGTAAATACATATGCAGCCAGTGCCAGTCCGCCTCCCACAACAGCAAGAACCATACAGCCCTTTAAGGTACGGACTTTCTTTCCCATATGCACGATCATATATGGGAGGCAGACAATAATTGCTATCTTGCAAGCTCTGCCGGCTGGAACTGAACCGGTCCAAGATTCAGCCATCTCTGGGCACCATGAGAAGACTGCCCCAGCGGTGTTTTTACCAGTGCCATCAACACCAGTGCCGCTACATACAAAGCTGTGCTAAAACGGTTCAGTATCCGATAATTGATTCTGGAAATGATCAGTGCCATGATAATACATGCCACGCTGATGATGGCCTGTTTTTTAAAAAAATACATGTCGCTTCCGTAATTTATCTGAGCCATATAGGAGCTTGTACTGTACAGCATGATAAGCCCAAAACAGGTCAGCAGTACAATAACTGCTACCAGACTGTAATCATAATAATCTGTTTTTGTTTTTCGACGCGCCCTGCTCTTGGAAGATGCTGTTGAATACGACTTTTTTTTGATTTTGTATTTTCCATTTAATCACTGATGCTTTCTTGTTTTCTAAAATTCCCATCTGACTTTTTTATTATAACAGAAAGCTTTTTCATAAGCAATGGGGCAGTTGCCTGATTGCATCTGCCCCATTTTAAATAAGTCTGGCTGTTCATCTTTCCCTTATTCTGTATGTCTTATAGCAATCCTCGTAAATAATGCATTTAAGACAGTTCAGCAGAGTGCGAAAGACAAGGAAGATATCTGCAGGCGTGCTGACGCACGGCAAAGATATCTGACGCAGGATTTCACACTCTGATGGGCTGGCTTAAGATGCATTATTTCAGAGGATTGCTATAGAATAAGCAATATCAATTATGATAACCATTCACTAATAAATGTTTATACAGGAGGGATAATCATGCCAAACGACTTTATTGTCCGGCCAAAATGTACAGATAAAAAAGAAGACAAATCAATCACCATGACCATTCGCCTTGAACGTGAACTGCAGGAACAATATGATGACTTGTCTGCCAAAAGCGGACGCTCAAGAAATGAATTAATGTGCATGGCACTCCGCTATGCTCTTGATAATCTGAAATTTATCGAATAAATTATATGTATATGCGGAAAAAAGTCCCTGAAAATATCTGAATAAATGAATGATTATTTAAGTATTGTATGAAATAATGTTATAATTGACGAACTAATACTCATAGATATACAATTACTTCAATAACAGCAATAAATTATCTGACATTATTTACCATATTACTTTATACAGGGAGGTTTTTTTATGCATTCATTATCAGATTCTACTCAGGGATACACTTACACCATTAAATGGATGTTCGGACTGCCGGAAGTTATGAAATCCATGCACGATATGAATATTCATGAAGGTAGCACGATTCGTGTTCTCCGCAAATTCCACGATTCTCTTATAATTTCTTCTGCAAACCGAAAGATTGTTCTTGGAAATGAAGTTGCAGACAGAATACAGGTATAGTGCTTTATATTTAAATGTGGCGAAATTTACAAGACAAAGGCCGGATAAATGCTGTAACATTCAGCATTTATCGGCTTATTCTTATCTTTGTTCTATCAGTCGTCAGTTTTCCGTCTTAATAATTGTTCTCTGAATTATAAGAAGAAAGAGACGCAGATAAGGTATACAACTGTAAACATTGTGGTGAACCTCACATGACTAAAGTCACATGCTTCCAGACGCTTTAGGCGTCAGACTGAATATCGGCGGATACGCCTGTAACTTAGGTCTGCACAATTATGCGCTTTTTCCATGCCGGATACGGCAGGTTTCCACATTACAGGTAGTCCGCTGTATATCTGCCTGTATCTATGCTGCTTTTAAGAGTTCCATTTCTGAATGGAGTTTCCTCAGATCTGCATAGACACATGAAGTTCTACGCTTTACAGGAGGGACTTTTGCCTCCAGCAAAGACCTTTCCGTTGCCGGAAGGGGTTTTAAAAGTTCCCTTATAAAATATCTAGCTCCTATATTATAGGATGCTGACAGGTCACAATTATATCGTTTTCCTGTCTGAAAAGTACAGAGCTGTGATTTTCCCGGTCACGTGTTACCGCCCCGGAACCATCATAAGCCAGTCTGCTGGTATTCCATGCACAGATCCGGGATATCCGCATCTCTTTTCTGTGTGCCTGATGTTCACAGCGTCTTTGGATATCCCGCTTTCTCCACAGGTGCAGTTTCTGTTTTTTCTTTCCCGATATCTTCCCCTGCATCTCCAGATATTCGAACACGATCACATCTGCATGGTTTTCTTCCGCATATCTTATAATCGCACCTGCAGTCTTTTTACCCAGTTCTGTGTTCAGACGTTTCGTATATGCCCATCTTCCCTGTGTCTGCGCAGAGCCATGTTCCCTCTGGAATCTGCGGATCCGTCCCAGTGTGCGTACATCCGGTCTTTTTCACTGGATGATCTATGAATCTTCTTCCCAGGACAGTTCCGTCTGAGCGCATGATGGTACAGACCGCATCAGTATTGATCCCCAGATCCACACTGCAGATGATCTGTTCTTTTACCGGTGTTTTCGTCAGTGTTACTTCTTCTGTACAGGAAAAACGAAGAAAATACCGGCGGTGTCTCTTTTCCAACGCAGGGGCCGATGTCTTCTTTCCTTTCCAGTTCCTGGGAAGATATTCCATATCGGTACGTTTTAAATATACACGGAACCATTTCCAGTCATGCCCGTCGTACAGTTTCAGATATGCTTCATCTTTTCCTTCTGCTCCTTCGCGGTACATCACATCCCGGTAAAAGACCGGCATGGCATGGTTCCTGCAGGTAAGTTTCGGCCTTCCGGACAGCACTCCGGTCTCTTTCCACTGCCCCAGCCGGGTCTCATACGAAGATACACTTCCAAGCGCATGCTGGATCGCGGACCTGCGGAGGTAAGACGGCATCTTCGGAAAACGAAGGTCAAAATCAAACCGGGCTGTGTTTTTCTTCGTCATGTGCACCATATGCTCTGCGGTATTAAAACGCTTTTTTGTCTCCGGAATCTTCCTCAGTTCTTCCCAGACCTGTGCGTAGATCTCTGTCAGGTAACCGACTGCCTGACGATAAATCTCCATTGTCTGACGGGCCGGGATATTCTGTTTTCGTATCTCCACACCATAGCTGGATACTGTCCGCATCTTCTTCCACCTTTCCCGCAAAAACCAAACGTTTCCGGAATGACCCCTGTATTCAGGGCTTTCTCTTTTCTTTTTCCTTCTGGCCTTCGATATAGGCAGATACCTGCTCACGGCTCCGGTCACTGACTGTAACGGCATAATAAGACGGGTTCCACAAATGTCCTCCCCACAGTTCTTTTTTCAGCTCCGGATGTAAAAGGAACATCTGACGTGCAAGATTCCCTTTCATGATCTTGATCATATCTGAAATATAAAACTGCGGCCGGCAATCCACAAGCATGTGGATATGATCCGGCATGACTTCCATTGCCAGGATCTGAAACCGATACTCTTCTGCCAGATCCTGCAGCATCTTTTTGCATTCCAGGTCGATTCCGTGTCTGTATTATACCATATGCATTTCTTTAAGTAAACATTTGTTCTGTATATTTTTTATAAAAATTGCGCGTCTAACTCATCACTGAAGTAAACTTAAATGAAAAACTAAATTCCGGTTTTGGACCAAATGCAAGAGTAAATTCCATATAGATCGAAGTTACTTTTGCACACATATTTGCCATATTGTCTTTGATAATCATTACTCCGTATAATGTACTTGCAGCTGATTGCCTGCCTGTGCAGATTGGAGATAATTATGAAAAATAAAGGCAATCAGAAACATTTAACATTTGAACAGCGTGTTGATATCGAGAAAGGTCTTACTGA
>ENA-OQAZ01000575-OQAZ01000575.1-human-gut-metagenome-genome-assembly--contig:-NODE-575-length-20132-cov-2.727868_pt1 | contig 20132 bp, 23 predicted proteins | sample MGYA00242737_ERZ504531 | MGnify/ENA primary metagenome ERZ504531 (study PRJEB26092, sample SAMD00036244) | human gut metagenome | host: Homo sapiens | study: EMG produced TPA metagenomics assembly of... | reverse complement strand
AAATAACGGCTCACGAGCACTCCTGCACCTACACCGGCACCCAATGCTTATACCAAATGAAGACATTCGTAAGTGCGGCGCAGGCACCGACTGCCGCCAGTGCAGACGAACCAACAAACTGACCTACGATAATAGAATCAGCCATATTATATACTTGTTGAAAAAAGCTGCCCAAAATCATAGGCATTGCAAAAACAGTTAATGCTTTAAGCGGCGCATCTGTAATTAAATATTCATCTTTTGACATTCTCCAGTTTCTCCTACTGTTTATTTTTTTCGTACTTCCTCAATTCCTCCAGTGCCTCTCCACCCATAGGATACAAAGTCACAATATTAAAAATCGTCATAAGTCCGATTCCCACATCGCCAAGATCCCATACAATATGATAAGCCGCAATTCCTCCGATAAAGAGCATCACAAGTGCGAGGATTTTATATGCTGTCTGCCAGCACCACTTATCCCCTAAAAGATATGCCACATTTCCTCTTGCATAAAACAGGATTCCAAGAAACGTTGAAAAGCTGAAAAGGAACAACGTAACCGCAATAAAGATCACGCCAAATTTACCGAGATGATAATTCATTGCTGTCTGCAAAAGCTCCATTCCTTCCAGTCCTGCTATCATCTTTTCCGGTACAAGAAGCATGATCATCGCCGTACAGCTGCAGATCACAATTGTATCTATAAATACACCCAATGCCTGTATAAATCCTGCTTTTACAGGCGTATCACATTCTGCAGCCGCAGCTGCGCATGGTGCTGATCCCGAACCCGCTTCGTTGGAAAATAACCCTCTTTTTACACCATTCATAAGAACTGCTCCGAACCCTCCGGCTGCTGCCTGACGGATTCCAAACGCTTCCTGGATAATCCGCTCAAATACACCCGGAAGGCTTCGGATATTCAACAAGATAATGACTATCGTAATCACAAAATAGCAGACTGCCATGATTGGAACCAGAATATTCAACACCTTTACTGTGGCATTTTTTCGCAGTACGATCACTGTCGCAACGGCTACCAGAATCACCGTCGTAAAAATTGGTGGAATCTCAAATGCATTTTCAAAAGAAGATGCAACCGAATTACTGATCACCTGACTGATCCCGGCCCAGCAGATAAGCCCTGAGATTGCAAAGAGCACCGCAATACAGACATGTTTCTTTGTCTTTCCTGTCCGTCTCTCTACATAATGATGCATATAATATGCCGGACCTCCGCGGTAGCCTCCGTAAAGCGGATCTTTCTCTTTATAAAGCTGTGCAAGCGTTGCCTCGATAAATGCGGTTGAAGAACCGATGACTGCTGTGATCCACATCCAGAATACCGCACCGGCACCACCTGCGGAAACGGCAGCGACTACTCCTACCAGATTTCCCATTCCGACTCTTGTTGCAGTTGAGACGATCAGTGTCTGAAAGGTCGACAGACTGCCATCTTCCTTCTTTTTCCCGGTAAGTGCGCAAACCATATCGCCAAAAAAGACGAACCGGCAAAAATCTTGTTCTGATCGTAAAATAGATTCCTGTGGGAATCAGCAAAATAATAAGCAGTGACACACCAAAAGAGGAGCCTCCCGGAAGTGGTATCCTTAAAAGATCTCCCCATAAAAATTGGTATACTGCCTGAATCCATGTAGTTAGCATTTCTCTTGTTTCCTTTTCTTTAAATTATTGTTCTCGTTTATCTTATCACAAAGCTATTCTTTAAAATACAAAAAACACGGAAATATTCCGTGTTTTGTATTTACATCCTCTTTTTAGATTATTCTCCCCAGCGAAGTCCTTTTCCGGCTTCTACCGCCTTATCATAAATCACTTTTGCTGCTACCAGATCCTGCGCAGCAACTCCTACAGTTTCATATACGATAATTTCTTCGTCATTTTCACGTCCTTTGATCTTTCCATTGATCACATCTCCAAGACTTCCAAGCACATCCTCTTCTGTAATGATTCCGTCTGCGATCGGAATCAGAAGATCCCCCGTCTCTGAAAGCGCCGCCTCTTTTGAATCACAGATAATCTTAGATGCTCTCGGTAAAACTGCCGGATCCAGCTCATGCTTATGGCTCATAAGTACCTACGCAGCTGATGGTTGCACCGGCTTTTACCTTTGTCCCGTCAAATACCGGTTTTGCCGAAGGCGTCACTGTGATGATCAGATCTGCATCTTCGATACAGTCATCCGAATCCTTTGCCGGTATGATTGTTGCACCGTATTTAGCCTGTTCCTTCTGCATTTCTTCGGCAAATGCTTTGCATCTTTCTTCATTCAGGTCAAAGATCTTTACTTCTTCCAGCTTTCTTGCTGCGAGCATTGCCTCAAGCTGAGCTGCTGCCTGTCCCCCTGTACCGATCATTGCACCTTTTTTACATTCCTTTTTTCCAAGCAGATCAAATGCTGCACCGGAAGAAGCCCCCGTACGAAGCTGTGTCACATAAGTTCCATCCAGCATCGCGATCACATATCCTGTCTTTCCGTCGATCAGCATAGTCTGCGCCGGTGATGTCATCAGATTGTTATCGATATTGTGTGGAAAAATGTTGATCACCTTCATGGCTGCTGCATCTAATTCCGGAGCATAGGCCGGCATAAACAGAAATGCGCCGTCGTATTTTCCATTGATGACTGTACGAAGCGGTGTATCTACCGTACCATCGACAACCATCTTAAATGCCTGCTTATCTGCTTCGATCATATCTTTCATTGTAATTACACTTTTAATATCCTCTTTTGAAAGCAATAACATACCCGTTCTCTCCTTATCCATACCAATACTTTTATTCATGATGATATCCGTAGTCTGCATCCAGTGCCCATGGCTGCATTGCACCGCCTTCTTCTGCCGGTCTGCAGTTCTGTGCGTAAATATTTAAAACACCCTTCTGCTGCTTAAGCGGCGGACGTACCCAGGATTTTCTTCTTTCTGCTAAAATCTTATCGGATACGAGAAGATTGACGGTTCCCCCTGCAATGTCCATCTCAATTTCATCACCATTTTCGATCAAAGCGATCACACCGCCGTCATAAGCTTCCGGAGAAACATGTCCGACGATTGCTCCGTAGTTGAATCCGGAGAAACGCGCGTCTGTGATAAGCCCGACCTTTTTATCAAGTCCAAGTCCGATCAGCGCATCGATACTAAGCATCAGCTCTTTCATACCCGGTGCTCCTTTACAGCTTCATAGCGAATAACAAGAATGTCCCCCGCAACAATCTCGCCTGCCATAATGGCTCTATATGCATCCTGATCGCATTCATACACTTTTGCCGCACCTTTGATGTATTTTACTTCTTCATATACTGCTGTCGGACGTACGATCGCTCCTGCCGGAGAAATATTTCCCCGCAATGATTTTAAGTCCCGGTTCTTTTGCTACAGGATCTTCCAGCGAATGAATGACTTTATTTGGCGCGCTTTTCACAGAATCGAGGAGTTCACCCCAAGTTGTATCCCCGTAAATCGTCGGCGCATCGGTGTGGATTTTACCGGCAAGCTGCTTCATGACCTGCTTTACACCGCCGGCATAATGAAAATCTACAACTGTATACGGTCCGCTTGGAATCACTGCATTGATGCAGTAAATTTCCTTCGCATACTTTTCAAAATCTGCCAGTGTAAGCTTGATACCAAGTTCATATGCGTATGCCAGGATATGCAGTACCGCATTGGTTGATCCTGCAACTGCCATATCAAACATGATCGCATTTTCCAGAACATCTTTGGTGATCAGATCTTTTGGTGTCTTTCCGGATCTGGCAAGCTGTACCATGTATTTTCCTGCTGTTCTTGCAGCACGAAGTCTTGCATTATCTGATGCAGGAATCGTAGATGTTCCCGGCATAACAAGGTTCAATACTTCACCTAACATCTGCATCGTGTTGGCTGTTCCCATAGAAGGGCATGCACCAAAAGACGGGCAGACACTTTCTTCCATTTCAAATAACTCAGCTTCGGAAGCACCTGAGAATCTTGCCGCATCCAGATCTGCCTCTACAACTGTCTTACCACAGTAATTTCCGGCCTGCATTGATCCCCCGGTCACTACCCAGAGCCGGAATATCCAGTCTGCACGCTGCCAGATAACATCCGGCAATGATCAGATCACAGGATGCCACACAGCAGATCGCATCGAAATTATGTATTCTGGATACAAATTCGATGGACATTGCCACGATATCTCTTCCTACCTGCTCATACTTCATCTCATCCGCACCATTTGCCACATTTCCGCAAGTAGCCGGGATTCCGAATTCTACCGGGATTCCTCCTGCTGCCCAGATTCCCTCTTTTACAGCTTCTGTCACCTGGCGAAGATGCGCAGTTCCTGGAGAACCTGCCATGTAAGAATTCGGTATTCCGATATGCGGTTTCTGACGGATATCTTCATCCGAATATCCTGCCGCCTTCATCATAACACGGCGGTGTGCCGCTTCTGTTCCGTTCCAGTAATTGTATCCCATTATTCTTCTCCTTTAATTCATAATACACTTAAACTCCTTTGAATTTCATTCCCCTGCTTCTATGCTATTCCAGTTTCCGGTCATTGAAAAGTCTGTAAAACTGATATCAGACTTCACTTTTTCTTAATACATTGTTAACTCTTTGATTTGCGCTTATATTTTCACTTTTTCTTATGTTTGATTTTAAAAAAATTTATGTAACTGTTCAGAGCCAACCTCCAAAATGCTACGCATTTCGTCGGTGTGGCGTATCCGCCAAATAAAATTTCAAAAACAGTCTTAAAAATGCAAGCATTTTACACCTGTTTTATGAAATTTGCTTGGCTCTGAACAGTTACAAATTTATAATAAAATCCCACGGATATTGATTATCTTCCTTATATTAAGTAAGATAGTAAAAGAGCATTGTTTATCAACACCACGGGAGGTTTCATCATGTCTAAATACGATGTGATTCTTGATGTCTATGAGAATCAGAGCATCTCAAAAGCTGCTCAAAAACACAACTACACACAGTCAGCTGTCAGCCAGACCATTCGCAATTATGAAAAAGAGATTGGTCTCAAGCTGTTCAAGCGTTCAAAAAACGGAATGGAAGCACTTCCCGGGACAGAACCCATCTTTGAAGAACTTATGCATATCCGCTCCGCCAATACACGGATCAATCAGATTGTCTCAAATATCAACAATCTGGACAGTGGTTTTATCCGCATCGGAACGGTGCAGAGCATTGCCTATAACTGGCTCCCCGGAGTACTGAAAAATTTTTCTGCCGAATACCCGAATATCACCTTTCGGCTCTATGTTGACGGATTTCAGAACCTGACGGAAAAGCTTCGCAAAAAAGAACTGGACTGTATCTTTGTTTCGCAATATGTCGCAAAGGATTTCCCAAATCTTCCTGTCGGCACCGACGAACTGGTTCTGGTTACTTCCCTGGACCATCCTCTTGCCGATCAGCTGACGGTATCTTTTGCCGATATTGACGGACAGGATTTTGTTCTCTCCGCCGATGATTTTGATTATGAAACCGGAAAATTATTCCGATTAAACCATATCACGCCTAACGTAAGATTTCGGATCAATGAAGACTATACCGCGATTAAAATGGTGGAACAGGGCTTTGGCATCACTGTACTTCCCAAACTTCTGCTTCATAATATTCCATTCAACGTCTGTGTCCGTTCCTTTACCGAACACTTCCGCAGGAATCTGTCCGTAGCCTATCTGGATACACCTGAACTCTCTCCTGCACTTGATAAGTTTCTTACCTTTGTCACCAAATGGGCCAAAGAGTGTAAGCTGATCTGATTTCCTGTCACACACAAAACGGCACAAAATTCTTCTATGACTTTGTACCGTTTTGCGCGTAACTTTATTTTGTTTATTTTCTCAGACCATCTCTGAGCGCATCCAGATTATTTCTCTATAATTCCATATTTATAACCACTTTCTTTCATTAATTCAAGGTATGGTTTCGGATCAAAATATTCCGGTGCATAGACCCCAGCTTCTTTCCAGATTCCTCTTCCGATCAGCTCCAGTGCAAGTGCTGCTCCAAATCCTGTCTGGGCGGTAACAGCTGGGTTCCCCATCTTTCGATAGACTCCTGATTATCAAATGGCTGATACAGGAAGTATTCTTTTTCCTTTCCGTCTTTCTTTCCGATACACTGTACTCCGACCAGCATTTTTCCGGTCATCTCATCTCCGATATCTTTTGGCTGCGGTGCGCAGGCTGCAACCACATCTCTTGGAACTACCTTCACATCCCCTACCTGCACCGGCTTGATACTGCGAAGTCCCAGCTTATCCAACACCTTGAGTGCTGTGATCAGATTTTCGTCAAGGCTGATCTTGAAGGTTGCCTTTTTCAATCCATACTGGCTTAAGTAGCGTGCCATCGTCACAACTTCCTCATGCTCTACCTTTACCAGAGTATTTTTCCTACTCCTTCCGGCATCTCATAGACTTCCTGCCCTGCAAATGCTTTTTCTACGATAAATCCGCCCTTCTCCTTATCATACTCAACATTCGGGTTCATTACCTCATCCAGCACGGTCCACACGTTGAATCCAAACATAATGTCATCCGGATCTGCACCCGGAACAGACAGATTTCCGCCGTCTTTTACATGAACTTCTGTTATTTCATCCAAAAGCTCTGTCGCCGCGTATTTTGCAAATACATTTACAACACCCGGATCGATTCCCATACAGATCACAGCCATATTCCCCTGCTTCTTCCAGGCTTCATGACGGTCAAAATTGTATTTTGTCATCGGTTCAGTATAGCTGTTCTCAATACCAAGTCCGTAAGCCGGATCTTCCATCGGAACCGACCAGGTTCCCATGCTTCCGTAATCTGCACCCGTTTTAAATGCAGCGTCAAAAATCATATTACTTGCAAAAGGTGGTGCTGCATCCATCACAAAATCAATCTTATGTTCCCGGATCATTTCTGCCATTTCCTCTGTATTTGTCGCATCGATCTTAGAAGCTTCAAAACGGGTATCCCCCTTCATCATAGTAACAACTTCTTCTGCCCTTTTTAGATCATAGTCACAGACCAGAACATATTTCAGCCATTCCCCCTTCCGGTCTCTCCACTGCATTACTTTTAAAATACTTTCACCGACAGCACCGGCTCCCACAAGCATCATTCTCATCTTTTTTCCTCCTGCTTTTCCTTTTCTTCTGTCAAATTTTATTCAAAAAATGCCCTTTCCCTTCTTCCTCGGATATTACTTTTGTATGCCACCACGTACCCCTGCTAACAATCCCATCTCATATAAGTGCCCATATAAAAAGGACAGAAAAACAGACGCACGAAATAAATCGTTCATCTGTTTTCTCTGTCCTTTTACCAGTTGGTTCTAGCCTCGTAGGTGGTGCTTTCTTTGCACACTCTCCAAAGATTCGTCAGGTCGCCTTCCTTTTTGCCTGTCAGTTTCCACGAAAGGAAGATGTTACCTTACGCTTTGCTTCTTCGGCCCCTTGCGGTGTCTAGGACGTCCTCATCCGACATATTCTTGATAAATTTAAGTTTACCCTTTTTTATCTGTCCGGTCAAATCTTTTATTTCTTTCCTCCGAAAATAACCCCCATAAAGCGAACATAAGTATAAACAACAAGTGCTACTGCAATAATTGTCTCGATCAGAACTACATACTGAAGGAATGGCATTGGATGTCCCATATTTGCTGCACATGCCATAGTTTGTTTACTTGCAATCGCACTGATAACAAATGGGAACGTGAAGGCTGCATAGCTTGGGAAGAATGGCATCTTCAGATATTCCACTGCTTTTACCAGGCAAAAATATAAATAACCGTTGCAACTACAAACATTGCCATCAGGAAACCGTATGATTTCGGTGTTACGGACTGTACATAACCTGCAATACACAGGCTGGTCGGTGCTGCGTAGATACAGATCAGCGGTTTTGCCGGATCCGGCACTTCTTTAAACTTCACATAACGATAGGTTACAAGTACAAGAAGTACGATCAGTGTTACAAATCCAAACCAGAATGCTGCGGTTCCGATTCCAAGTTGCTCATAAGCCGGTGCTGTAACAGCCGCTACAACAATTCCTACATATACAATATAATAGCTTGCAAATACTTTCGGCATCTGAAGTTTCAGAACAAACTTCACCGTAAAGTATATGATCAGAATGATGTGAAGAATGATTGCCAGAAGCCATATGTAATAAGCTGCCTTTCCGATAAACGGTTTTACATAAGTGCTGAGAATCATAAGTGCCATCGGAAATGTTCCTGATACGCTTGCCATGATCGGATTTCCCATATCTTCTTTCACTGCTCCCGGGAACATGATCAGCTTCAAAAGCACCAGTATCAGAAGAAATGCTGCGAATATACCGCATACATAACGGATTCCTTCTGAATAGCTCTGAAGTAAATTTCCAAGTGCTGCCGCGCCAAGCATGACTCCGCAAAGCGGAATCGGTACTTTCTTAATTACGTCTTTCATTATTTCTTTCCCTTTCTCTCATCAAGCGGCTGTCGTTACCACTTTATTTAGATATCTGCAATTTTTCTTCTTTCGCACGGTTCATCAATTTCATCCAGATTCTTGATACCAAGCTCACGACAGAGATCTGCGCTACCTTCCATGCACAAAGTCCTGTAAAATAGATACACTGTTCTTTGTGTTCACCCTGTCCCATATTGAATTCCTTTGTAAGAACTCTGCAGCAGATTGCATTTTTTCCATTTGCCCGTTTAAACCAGTCATGAAGTTCGTGTGTCAGTTCCATGCACTTCACGCTCTTTGGATTTGTAGGTCCGTCCTGCTCTGTACGTCCGAAAAAAAGTCCAAGTGCAAGGATTCCTCCGTTAAATGCACCGCAGACACATCCGGATTTTCCTGCTCCCACAGCCATTCCTGATGCCATGGCGATTACTTCTTTCGGCACATCCAGTTTGAATTCATCGCGGATCGTGCTGACCAGAGCTTCACAGCAGTAATATCCATCTTTAAAACATTTCTCTGCCTTTCTCTGCACTTCTCTTGGACTGATTTCTGTTACCCCGATATTCATTTTCAAATCCTCCTATAAAAAATATATTTGTGCCAGCGCGATTATTTGTATATTTTGCCAGCATCCATGTATTACCATTATATTCTTTTGTACATTTTATTCAAATTCAATTTTTCTATAAATATTCCATTATTATAGTCATTATCTATTTCCATGGAATTGTCGACAAAAAAGTCACAAACTATACTCCGCTTTTTCATGCATTCTGTATAGTTTGTGACTTACCCGCAACTTTTCGTTACTACTTATCAACTTTTTTCTTATCGTGTAATCTCTCCTGAGCGAATCTTTTGCAGCCATTCCTGTACGTGTTTCCGGAAACACTGCACGCCTTCATTCTCTTCCTCATCGCGCCTTGTGAGCATACAGGCTTTCCACTCATATATTCCATCTGAAAACGGGATCAGTTTCATTCCTTCTTCCCGCATATCATCATAAACAAAATCCACCACCACGGAAATCCCTTTATTTTCTTTTACCATCTTATGGCACAGGCTGAATCCGCTGGTCTGGAAAATAATATCCGGTTCAAAACCACTTTCTGCACATTTTTCCATAATCAAATGATAAATATGAAACTGACTGCTCTCAATAAACATCGGCTCTCCCTGCAGATCTTTAATCGTAACACTTTCTTTCTGCGCAAGGGGATGTTTTTCATTTACCAGAAGTTCTATTGGAAAGGTTCCCAACGGCACTACATGATATAAATGCTCATCAAACTCTCCAATAGAAAATGCCACATTCCCTTCATTTCCGGCAAAAAGCTGTTCGACTGGTAGATCCGGATATTCCCGGTAATGGAATTCGATATCCGGATACTTTTCCCTAAATGCCACAAGACAGTCCGGCGTAAGCAGACGCAAGATTCCATATGCCGACAAGAGATCTACAACCTTCTTCTGTCTCTGTTCAATATGCAGAATATCTTTCTTTACCTGATAATAATCGTCTACATCCTTCAGCGCATACTCGCGGAATCTCTCTCCACTTTCCGTAAGTTGCATCCCGGACTTATCCCGGATAAACAACTGACATCCCATCTCTGTCTCAAGGTTCTTCAGTACCTTACTTGTTCCCTGCGGTGTCATATAAAGGATTTTGGATGCTTTGGAAACACTGCCTTCCTGTGCGATCATCAGAAATATTTTCAAATCATGAATATCCATCTATTTTCTCCCTCTTTTACTCATATTTCTATTATAACACACTTCGTTTGTTTTTCCTAACCACCCATTCAACACTTTTAACCGAAAATTAAATCCAGTTACAGTCTCCACCAGTAATTGCAAGACTCAGAAGTCCATCCATTTTCTCTACTTCTTCTTCACCGGTAATCTTTTCCAGTAATTCTGCCGTGTCCAGAGCATCTTCCATGGATTCGTCTGGTCCGATCTCATAGTCGATCTCTGCCTCACATTCCGGACAAGGGATCCGGTTCATTGTCTGTAAGGATAAGAAACGGTTCCTACATTTTTTACATTCATAAAATCCGCACTCTTTTGTGCCATCTGGTACGTAGTACATCGTATTTTAACTTCCTCTCCACATTTTAGTTTTTATATACAAAACATTCTCTCTTTTGTATGATCTTCCACTGCCTAGTATACACTATCTGACATATAAAAGTATAGTGTTATCCAGTTCATGCCCAAGCAAAAAAAGGACCATTTCCCATTTCTCAGGGAAACAGTCCTTTCACTTATCTTCAATTATTCTTCGACTTTCACCGGATTGGTCACACTTACCTTGTGATCATACCAGACTCCTTTTTTTCCGAGCAGAGCCACATCAAATTCTTTATCCAGTTCAGGAACCGGAATATCAAATCCATAAACTTCTTCTGTTGCACCGTCGCTATAGGTTACCGTATCTGTTGTAGGTTCCAGAAGTTCTGCACCATCTTTCTGTGCATCTTCGGATGTTCCTTCAAACAGGTTGACGATATTCTTAGAAACCAGGCTGACATGGATCGTCATTTTCCCATCTTTTACTGTGAGTGTTCCTTTTCCGTCATTCGCTTCATTTACATGAAACATTCCGCTGTCAGTTTTGAACTCTGCTGTGTAGGTTCCGTCTTCAAGCTCACACTCTGTCTGTTCCTCTGTTTCCTCTTCTTTAGCAGAAGAGTTTTCTGCTGTCTTTGCTTTCGTATCTGATGTGTCTGATTTTGCACCGCATCCACTCATCATTCCCACTGCCATTACAGCGGATAATACCAATACTAACAGTTTCTTTTTCATCTTATAAATCCCTCTTTTTTTATTTATTCTGCATCAATTGCAGCCTGTGTATGTGCCACATAAAGCTGCTGGATCGCATCGATCTCACCAAGACCTGCAATCTGTGTATCAATACTGTCAAATGCTCCGGATGCTTCAAACTGGCTCTTCCAAGAATCGTCATCATCGCCTGCCATATCGTTGTTTGCATGATCTCCTGCTACAACCATCAGTGGACGAAGAATTACTTTCTTGTATCCTGCATCTTTCAGCTTTTCAATTACTGCTTCACAAGCGGTATCTTCCGGTTCGCCTTCTACGGTTCCGATAAATACATTCTCATAACCAAGCTGTTCCATCTGTGCCTGCATCTGAGAATAGCTGATCTTTGCTGTGTGTGAAGTTCCATGTCCCATAAATACAAATGCGGTTCCCTCTTCTTTTGCCGCATCCAGGCTGTCAAATCCAGCTGTCTTTACAGCTTCTGCTGTAATTGCTTCTGCAACAGCTGCTTTATCCTCATTGATCGCTGTTTCATCCGCTCCGACTTCACCGAGAAGTGGTTCTGCAATTTTTACAGATTCAAATTTATCTTTGTAGTTCTCAACTGCTTCTGTCAGTTCATCATACTCGGCACCATGCATCAGATGTGTCGGCTGTACGACCAGGTTCTTAACCCCGTTGTCGACTGCTCTTTCCAGTGCCTGATCCATATTGTCGATCTTCTCATCATCACGGGCCTGTACATGGTTGATGATGATCTGTGCTGTAAATGCTCTTCTTACAGACCAGTCCGGATATGCTGCCTGAAGTGCTTTTTCCACACCACCGATATCCTCTGCACGGCTGTCATTAAAAGATGTACCAAAGCTTACAACCAGAATTTCATTTTCTCCGATGTTATCTTCGTTCAGCGGATCATCTTTCGATGCATCGCCTGTATCCCTTCCAAAATAATCCGGATCAGCGTTCTCGCCTTCTACCAGTTCTTTCTGTGCATCAGTAAGCTTATCCCAGGCTTCTTTTGCAGCCTTACACTGTTCATCTGTCTTGTCTGTTCTTTCCTGCACATAAATGTCATCGATCAGCTTTGCCACTTTGTCTGCTGCCTCCTGATCGCTGTCTTCGGATGTTTCTTCTGTCTTTGTAGAAGAAGTGTCCTCTGTCTTCTTGCTTCCACATCCAGTCATCATAGACACCGTAAGTGCTGTTGCCAGTAATGCTACTAATACTCGTTTCTTCATCTTGATCCTCCCTGACTTTTTTGTCATACTTTCAGGAATCGGAATGATATTCATTACACTTTATAGCATATTTTTTGTAAACAAAAAAATCCCCCGTATCTAAATTTAACGAGGCGTACAAAAAAGAAACTGACATTTTGCCCTCTGCAAAATCAGTCTGAAGTTTCTATCTTTCGTACTGCCAGTTACTCGTGGCATGAACGTTCCGTTCCTGTACTGCGAAAGGCAGGTCTCCCGACTGATTGCTCAGACGCTTGTGGCTTTCCTTCCCGGTCTCCCAGTGGTATGACAGCCTAAGCTTGCAAATTACGGTGACGAGTTCATACAGGACTTGCACCTGTTTCCCTTTTCACCAATCCAGACATTCCGTCTGATTGACACCTTACGCATCTGTATTTATTTTTCTGAAACAAGCCTATTCTAGCACAGGCGTATGAATAGTGTCAAGAAAGGCTTGTCTGCTTCAGCACCGACATCCGGAAAATCTGCACGATCAGCGGAATCACCATAACAAACCACACAATCGGCTCCGCAATGATAACCCCCGTGTATCCAAGATGTGGAACCAGTGTAAATGCGATCACTATTTTCCAAGCATCTCAAGTGTACTTGATACGATCGGTGTAATATGGTCATCCAGTCCCTGCATGGCATTTCGCACAATGCAGATTACTGCTGTTACATAATAAAACAATGTATCAAATTTCAGATATCTGGTCGCATTTAAGATCACATTTTCATTATATGTACCTGTTACCAGATAGACCAGTTTATCTCCAATCGTGTAGCTTGCCACGATCACAAGTGTACACCAGATACAAGTATAGAAAATCGCAAGCCAGATCCCTTTTTTGATCCGGTCGATCTTTCCTGCTCCAAGGTTCTGTCCACAGTAGGTCGCCATCGTATTACCAAATACTGTAAACATGATCATGAACATTTCAGTCAGCTTCCGGGCCGCTGTCTGTGCTACGATATAATCATTTCCAAGTTTATTGATCGCTGTCTGAAGCGTCAGGGAACCGATATTGATCAGAGAACTCATGAATCCCATGGACATTCCCGCACCCAACATATTTTTCACCATAACCGGATTCGGATCTTTAAAATCTTCCCGGCTAAGTCTTAACAGTTCATATCTCTTTACCATATAAATCCAGCACACAACAAAGGCGATTGCCTGTGCCAGTACCGTTGCGATCGCAGCTCCCCGCACTCCGCTTTTCAGCACTACGACAAAAAGCAGATCCCCAACAATATTCAGTGCAACTGAGATTGCCAGGATCACAAGAGGCGTCACGGTATCTCCGAGTGACCGGAGTGCTGCCGCACATGCATCATAAAGAAATGTTGCCACAAGCCCTGCAATGATCACGAAAATATAGCTTTTTGCCGTTGCCATCAGATCTGACGGAACATTCAGTATATTTAAGATCGGCTGTAAAAATAACAATCCGAACACCGTAAAAAATATTGCAATTCCTGTACCCATGGTCAGCGACATTGCGAATGATTTCTTCACATTTTTATAATCCTTTGCACCGAATTTCTGTGCGATGATAATGGCGAATCCACCGGAAAGTCCCTGCAGAAATCCTACGATCAGATTACTTAAGGTTGTGGTCGCGCCGACAGCCGCCAGCGCGTCCTCTCCCAGGAAAGTTCCGACAATTCTGGTATCCACAAGACTGTATGTAAGCTGCAGAAGATTTGCGAAAAAGATCGGCAGCGCAAAAGCCAGTATCAGTGTGGATGGTTTTCCTTTTGTTAGATCTTTCATATTTTAAATTTCATCCTGTCTAATTTTTCTTGTCCATCAATCCGAACTGTATCGTAACGCAGGTCGCAATGATCAGTCCAAACATATAGAACGAATATTTCAGTACATTAAGCGGTGATACATCAGCAAGTGCCGTAATCATCAGCATACCACCATCATGTGGCATCAGTGCAATAAATGCGCAGGCAAAGATATCCACCAGACTGGCAAGTCTCTTCGGTGCGATCTTATATTTTTCCCCGATTTCTTTTGCGATCGGACAGGTAACAATGATTGCGATCGTATTATTTACCATAGCTGCGGAAAGGATACCTGACATCAGTCCGATTCCATATTCCGCACCACTCTGCTCTTGATCTTGCTGCTGATCGCGCCCACCAGCATTCAACACCGCCATATTCACGTACAAGACCGATGATACCGGATACAAGAATGGCAACGATACTGATGCTGAACATATCACTCATACCACTTCCAATTGCCTGGATCCATTCAAAAAATCCACAGCTTCCGACACAAAGTCCAATGATACCGGATGCAAGTATTCCGACAAAAAGGACTACCGCAACATTAACTCCCATAAGTGCCGCAATGAGAACTATGAAATACGGAAGAACTTCAATAATATTGTAACTTCCTGCTTCAATCGCCCCACTTCCTACTCCGCCAAAAATCGAGTACAGGATCATTGCCACAATTGCCGCCGGAAGAGCAATGAAAAAGTTCATTTTAAATTTGTCTTTCATCTCAGAACCACATCCTTCTGCTGCAGAAATGGTTGTATCTGAAATCATGGAAAGGTTATCTCCAAAATAAGATCCTCCGATCACTGCCGCACCGACTACCGCAACATTTAAATGCGCTCCCTGTGCCACATTGATCGCAATCGGAGCCATCGCTGCAATCGTTCCCATGGATGTTCCGATCGATGTAGAAATAAAGCACACATCAAAATACACCCGGAACCAAAAGCTTCACCGGAATAAAATGCAGACAGAGATTCACAACCGAACTTTTCCGCCTATTGCCGCTGCTGCCTCCCTGGAATCCACCAGCCATCAGGTAAATCAGAACGATCATCATAACTCCTGAATTTCCCATGCTCGTTGTCATAATATTCAGCTTATCCTGTACACCAATGCCACGGTTAAGGAGAAGTGCTACCGCACACCCTGCAAGAAGCGCGACGTGACGCGGGAACTTTCCGAACGGTTCGTCTGCTCCAAGCAGGGTAAATGTAATCCCGCACCCTACATAACATACCAGAAATACGATCAGTGGAAGAAATGCCACTGCCCCCATATTTTTCTTTTGTTTGTCCATCTTTTTTCCCTCTCAATCCTCTTTTTATATTATTTTGCTGCCAGATGCTTATCCAGTGCATCTTTAAGCTGTGTCAGTGCCTGTTCCAAAGTCACACGCGGCAGGCAACATTGAATCTCTCAAACTGAGCGGTCTCCGGTCCGAAGATAATTCCCGAATCCAGCCACAGTTTTGCCTCTTCAAGCATCAGATGTTCCAGTTCTTCATTACTAAAACCGTAACCAGAGAAATCAACCCATACCAGATAGGTTCCTTCCGGCTCTACCATCTCCGCTTTCGGGAAATTCTCTTTCACGAACTTGTTCATATATTTTACATTTTCATAAATATACTGCACCAGTTCATCTACCCACTCAGCACCTTTGGTGTAACATACCTTGACTGCAAGCTGTCCCATCAGACTTCCCTGGCTGTAAGCTGCCTGTGTATTCGCCCACTGGTATTTCTTCCGTAATTCTTCATTTGGAATAATGATATTCGCCGGCTGAAGACCAGCTACATTAAAGGTCTTTCCAGGTGAGCTGTAAAGTGCAAGGATCTCGCGGTATTTTTCATCCAGATTCATGCAACTTGTGAAGGTATGTCCCGGGAAAATGAAATCACAATGCATTTCATCCACCATCCAGATTACATTGTATTTCAGACAGATTTCTGCAACTCTTTCCAGTTCTTCTCTTGTCCAGACCCTGCCGACCGGGTTGTGCGGATTACAGAAGATCAGCGCTTTTACGCCTTCCTCCTGAATCATTTTTTCCATCTTTTCAAAATCAATTGAATAATGATTATTCTCATAGCGAAGCTGGCAGTTCACCAATCTTCTTCCGTCATTTTTTATTACTTCACTGAATGGATAGTAAACCGGCTGCATAACCATCATGGCATCTCCCTCTTCGGTAAATGCTCTTACGCTGGTTCCAAGTGCATAGACAATCCCAGCACCAAGTGTTACCCACTCCGGTTCGATCGTATATCCATAACGTGTGGAGAACCAATGGTTCATTGCTGCAAAATATTCATCCAGCGGATCCGTATAACCAAAGATTCCATGGTCAATTCTCTTGTGGAATTCATCCAGAATTTCATCCGGCAGACGGAAATCCATGTCTGCCACCCAGAGCGGAAGCAGATCATCTCTTCCCTTTCGTTTCATTCCAAAATCATATTTCAGACAATCCGTTCCATGTCTGTCAATTACTTCATCAAAATTGTACTTTCCCATCTTATGCCTTCCTCCTTTTCGCAAAATTCTCTCGTTTTTTATACCTCTTTTTGTTAGACATGTCAATGTTTTTTCTATGGCAGTATAAAATAGAATGTACACTGACCCAATAAAAATAGCTGTGAATTGAACCGACTTCCAATCGTTAGAATTTAGGTCTAACTTTTGGGGCAGGTTCAATCCACAGCCATTTTTCCTTATGATTCTTTTATTTTATCGTATGCAAATATATGCCATATACACTGCATACATTCCAAGCATCGTAGCGCCTTCTCTTCGGTCGATCATTTTTGAAGTCCATGCAAACACCAGAACAACCAGACTCATCGCAATCAGTACAACCGTATCAATGATATTATCGGTAAGAAATTTCACTGGACTGATGGCAGCTGCAACTCCAAGTACCAACAGGATATTGAAAATATTAGAACCGATCACATTTCCGAGTGCATATCCACTTCATTCTTTCTTGCCGCAACAATCGATGTTACAAGTTCCGGAAGACTGGTTCCCATCGCAACGATGGTAAGTCCGATAAGTGTCTGACTGAGTCCGAATGCGCTTGCAAGTGCTGAAGCACTGTCTACAACAAAATCACCGCCAAACTTGATTGCGATCATGCCGCCAACAATAAATAATGCACATTTCCAAAGTGGCAGGATCTGAATTTCTTCGTCTACTAATTCTCCCTCTTCGAGCATCATCTGACTCTCTTTGTGTGCTGCTCTTGCTTTCTTGGCAGAACCAATCATCCAGATCAGATAAGCTGCAAAAATAAGGAGAAATACACCGCCATCTAAATGTCCTAAAAGCATCCCGACATATCCAAGCACCATCAGCAAGGCCGCACAGATAATTGATAATGGAAACTCTTTTTTCAATGTATCTTTTTTTATCGTAAGAGGTGCAAATAACGCACAGGCTCCACAAACAACCATCAAGTTGAAAATATTCGATCCGACAACATTACTTACCGCAAGTGAGTTATTTCCTGTCAGGGATGCCGTTACACTGACCGCACATTCCGGAAGGCTGGTTCCCATTGCAACGATGGTCATACCGATGATCATCGATGGAACATGAAGCTGCTTCGCAACAGAAGAACTTCCTTCTACAAAATAATCTGCTCCTTTCATCAATAGAGCAAACCCTATAATCAAAATAATGATTGATTTTATAAGTGCCATGACCAAAACCTCTCTTTTAAATACTTCCTACCAAATTGCAACTCCCACTATAAAACAAGAAAGTTGGACTGTCAACTCTAAAGGCAGGGATTCGTGATATTTCACAAATCCCTGCCTTTTACTTGTTCTACCGAATAAAATTTGTCGGAATCTTTGCTTCTTTTTCCGGAAGTCCAAACTGCTCTTTTCCAAGTGCAATACTCTTCATAAGGAAAGTCATATTTCTTGCAAGTGTACGCATCGTCTGCCTTCCTTCCTCATCCTTTTCGGCCTCTCCCGGTGCTGCCCCATGGATGCTGTTCCAGTACTGGCTGGATGCAACCGGCATTCCGGAAATGGTAAAATATTTGTTCAGCTCATCAAATGTCGCAGAACATCCGCCACGTCTTGCACAGGCAACGCTTGCTCCCACTTTCATCGTTTTATCAAAATGACTGCTGTAGAACAGTCTGTCAAGACAGGCGATCAGAGTTGCATTTGCAGACGCATAGTACACCGGACTTGCGATTACAAGACCATCTGCTGCCTCAAATTTGGTTGCCATCTCATTCACCACATCATCAAAAACACATTTGCCTTTTTCGTAGCAGGAACCACAGGCAATACAGCCACGGACTGCTTTGTTACCGATAACAACTGTCTCAACTTCTACTCCGTTTTCTTTGAAAATATTCTCCATCTCTTTTAATGCAATGGCTGTGTTTCCGTTTGCTTTCGGGCTTCCGTTGATCATAAGTACTTTTAAATTTTCTTTCATGATAATGATTCTCCTTTTCTGACAATTTACTACTTCTATTCTATCACTTTTTTTGGGTTTTGCAGAAAATGTTGTCCCGTTTTATTTTCTTATTCGCCGTCAATCCTGACAACGCTTACTTTCCTTCCCCTTCCGGGAAAATAATCTTATTTACGAAGAAGAATACCACCATCGATACCCCTCCATTCAACACTGTCGTTCCAATATTGTATAACCATCTCGGCACAAACATCCCGGCTACCGCAACCCAGATACAGTTGATCGAGTTTACGATACAGGTAACAATACAAAATGCGATCAGATACCAGAATGCCTGATACCATACTTTTCCTTTACTGCGGAATACAAAATTTCTCTGGATCGGAAAGTTAATACACTCTCCGACTACCATCGCGATCATGTACGCACAAAAATAAGGAAGTCCGCCATGTGCGGCGTCATATCCGATGATGTTCCACTTGAAAGTCTCACCGAATAAAGTAATGTCAATTCCCGGAAATCCGAAATCTACTTTTGGAAGTCCTGCAAATGCCAACGGCAGGAACAACAAGAGTAAATATTTGAGCACTGTGATCAGGTTGCTGACGATCACGAACAGACCGCCCTCCCGGATCCATTTGGAGGCTCCGGGATGCTTGTCTGCGAAGTGCTGCCATGAATTTTTAATACTGTCTATCATATGCAGTCCTCTTTCATACATTCTTATTTTTTCTTTTTCGCAAGCTTTTCCTGTTTCTTCTTTTCATAATAGCCTTCTGCTTTTAAAATTTTTCTCTTTTTCACATCTTTCCAAAGAGCATAAGCCATCCAGAGAATTAAAACAGCAGCCAGAACATAAAGTACCTTTACGATCTTCTGAACCAGATTCGTCTGCTTTGTAATCGTCGGTCTTAATATATCCGTATTTCCTGTTTTTTCTGCATAATTCATGTTTGTCACACGAGCATTCAAATAAGTATAGATAATATGTTTTGCCGTTTCACGAAGTGCTTTCTGATAAGAAGCCGACTCTGTTTCTCCATTGATCGGACTCATCATATTCATCCAGATATCTCCACCTGCACGAAGCATCTGTCCACCGTTCATATATTCTGCATGGTCAGAAAAATCTGTGACAACCGTTCCTTTGAATCCCCATTCATCACGAAGAATTCCAGTCAAAAGTGCTTCACTTCCGCCAGCCCATACAGCTCCGATACGATTATAAGAAGTCATAAGTCCGGTTGCGCCATAATCTTCAACCAGGATTCTGAATGGCTTCAGATAAACCTCACGTAATGCCTGCTCTGGCATCCACAGATATACAGAATCACGGTAAATTCCGGACTCTCCATCATTACAGATAAAGTGTTTTATATACACATAACA